>Ga0208557_1000012_pt1 | contig 86935 bp, 108 predicted proteins | sample Colrivmeta1548A3_FD_187645 | JGI IMG/M metagenome (GOLD analysis project Ga0208557, IMG submission 187645) | Estuarine microbial communities from the Columbia River estuary - metaG 1548A-3 (SPAdes) (version 2) | ecosystem: Environmental > Aquatic > Marine > Intertidal zone > Estuary | place...
GGAAAGGTTTAACCCACTTAAAAATTTTATTGCCATGCCTGTACAGTATAGATACTAGCAAAAATACAAAAAAAGAAGGGGCTGATCTCAGACCAACCCCCTCTCTATTAAGCGTCTATTTGGCATTAAGCAGACGCGTTAGCGTTGTCCAAATTGCCAACCAAAGAAGTCATACAGATAAAAGCGCCCTCGGTAACACTCTGACCGAATGCAATCGTTACAGTGTCAACGGTAGGACGAGCAACCTCTACAAACACAGTTTCGTAGTTAGTAGCACCTACAATCTCAACGCGAACCAACTTAGAGTTAAGACCGTGGGTTACGGTATACGTGTTACCAGTTTTCGTTACGTTATCTCTGTTTACAGAATCGAGAAGGATTGAGTGGTTACCAACGCCAATAGCAGCAGCTACATCCGTAAGACGTGCCTTCCGGATACCATCGTTAACGTTACTACCGGGCATCAATACGAAGTTCGTATTTACAGGGGCTGCATTTTGATCAATTGTATCAATAATCAACTCACCACCTACGCGCCATGCGTCATATGTCTCGTCCCAAATGAACGTCTTATCAGCAGCACTACCACGGTTTATGGTAATACCAGCATTCTCGGTGGGAGTGGTAGCTGCGCTAAGGTTGGAGTTAAGCTCAATGATGTTATCAGCAAGAGCAATGGTCTCCGTGTTGATCGTAGTTACCGTACCATTTACGGTAAGGTTCTGATCGATAACAACAGATCCACCAAACGTGATCGTTTCATTTTCAGACTGATCTACGGTTCTTACGATATCTGGTTGCTCAAGCTTATCAGCACCCCACATAAGGAGCGTGTACTGAACAAGGTTGTCGGCGTTATCAAGGGCAAGTTGGTTAGATGCAAAAGCAAGACCGCCACCGCTGTAGAGGTCAATAGCAATAGTGCTACTGCTACCCAAAGATGTTGCGCCAGCAGTGGTGGTAATACCGTCACCCCCAGTAAGAGTAATAGAGGAGTTGGTAAGACTGGCGTTGGGAATAGAAGCAAGCTTCAGGGCTGTGCCATCAATGGTGATACCCGTTGATGTAGTAGGAACTAAGTAAGCAGTAGTAGTTGCGGATGTGTCGTAGAAGAAAATCGAATCGCTCTCTGGTGCGCCAAGGTTTTGAATACCAAGGTGGCTAAGGGCAATCGTAGCATCGCCACCAGAACCGTCAGTTACTGCAATACCAGTGCCCGCACTGATGGAGCGAATATCACCAGTTACGTCGATCCACGTAGTGTTGTCCCATACGTAGAGCTTCTTATTCCCAGCCGTTGTGTTGAAGTAAACCTGACCCTCGACCGGATTTGCAGGGGCAGAACTTGTTGGGTGTAAAGCAGCGTTCTGGAGCTGGTTACCCCCTAGGTTAATACTGCTTTTAAAATCGATAGCCATGTTCTTTCTTTTTTTTAGTTTTAGTTCATATATGCTTTTCCGCTGGTTGCTCCGTTAAAACGGATCTCCAAAGTGTTAATGCTCAGGTATTGGACTTCAGTATAAATGACATTATTACCAGAGTCAATAACCATCACCGATGGGTATTTATTTAAATTATGTTCTACAGTCCACGTTTCAGAGTTTTCGTTCTGTGCGTGCACATAGTGTGCGTCTGATGCTCCGCCAATTACCCCCGTTACGGATACATTGACAGAAGGCTGAGATATAGTAGCTGTTTGGACTTGAGTTTGTACTCCGCCAATCGTGATGCTATCACCTGAATTAACTTCGATATTACTCACTTACGTCCTCATTAACCTTAAACAACCCATACACCCACGTCTTGACAACTCCTACGCTGTTAGACTGTAAATCATATACATAAAGACCTCCGGGGACACCAGACATCGTAGTTGCGCTTGCTGTAATAGTAAGCTTACCTCCTGCTGTCCCAGTGTAGGAAAAGTCAGCATCTCCAATAATGTCACCAGAAGATGTGTCTGTTTCTTTGACATCCATCTTCCAAGTATATCCAGATGACAAATCAATAGCCGCTCCAGCATTATCAGTAAAGGTCAGCTCAAGAGTAAAAGTATCACCGCGTCTGCATGTGATATCTACCCTTGTTGATGCGTCTAAATTTATACTTGTCGCCATATTGCAAATATACTAAATCATTGATTGCCAAGAATTTGCGAGAGAACATCTACGTCCTCAGCCAGTTCTCCACGACTGCCCTGACGTTGTGATATTAACTTGCTTTGCTCCACGGCTTGTTTCTTAACTCTGTCGTCCTTAGCTCGCTCTCGGCTTCCCTCGACTTCGCGTTGAAAACCATACTGCTTTTCTAAATTCATCTCTCTGGATTGACCCTGTAATTTCTCGAGCTCCATCTTCAACTGATATTCTAGTTGTAGCAGTTGGGCTTTTGCCTGTGATTCCAGTTGGATTTTCTGAGCTGCCAGTTGAGCCATTGCTTGTTGCTTTTGCATCTCCAGCTGGGCGGTAACCTGTGCCGTCTGCTGGTTGGCTTGAGCCTGCATCTGAGAGTTCTGTGCAGCAAGATCTTGGCGCTGTTTGATTCTCTTCTTACGGCGAACTATCAGCAGCTGCTCAGCTTGATCCACATCGTGAAGTCTACGGATCGCCATAGCGTCCTCAAGATCCAGCTCTCCCTGAGCTAGAGACTGTTGAATATTTTGCTCCAGATACATCTTGTCCTCTTCGTTCATTCCGGTTACCACGCGAACCCCAAAATTGAAGAGCGGTAGGTTGTTGAATGAAGAAAGAACGGACATGTTGGTCTCACCAACAGCCTTCTCGTAGACGCGATATAATACGCTTTGCTTGGGAAGGATCTGTAAACACTTGACGATGTCATCACACACGCGGCGATAAAGAACCTGCGATGCGTGAGTAATGTCATAAATAGCGTTATTAGACGCTTGGATTGCCTGCTGGCGAACGCCTACCAGAGCCTCGCTCTTGGGTGTTGACCCATCAACCACCTCGTTGAGACCCGTAGTGTCACGGATCATATTTAGGTATTGATTGTACAGACCAATAAGCTCTTGAATGTTTCTGATTTGGTTTCCGATCTCGCGAACTGGGGGATTCTGAAATCCTCCCTCTGGGTTCTTGGATCTGTAATAGAAGACACCCGTCTGTTCGTAGATGTCCTGAATTTCCAGTGGCTGAAGCTCTCCACCTCGTCCAAGCTGTACGTTCTCCAGACCCTCAATGTCAATGATCAATCCATCAGGCTTAGCTTTAGCAATAGACTGCTGAAGCTTGAGGTGAGCCAGTTGCATCATGTCCGCATATTGGGTGATGCTGGAGACCATGCTCTTGGGCATCATTCTGCGGATGTTTGTAGCCACGACCGAGTAGCTCATTCGAGTTCTCGTGATGTCATGGATGTTTCTAGGGAGGTTCTTCTTTAAGCCGTAATCAAAAAGGTATTTTGTTCCGACCACATACTTTCCGCCGTAGACGGTTGCATGTTCCATCTTGCGAGACTTGCGCTCGTAAACAGATCCAGAAGGAGGGGTAAACTCTTCGTGACCTTTGTAGTAGAACCCTGTATTTCCAAATCTGGACTGCTTTTCCTCAAAGTACAGGCAGTCAACAGACATAAACTCAAAGTCTAGAACCTCGACCACATACTCGTCATATCCGAAGACCGTCTTTTGGAGGGTCTTGTCGTAATAGCTGGTATTATACTTAGTGGGGTCGTTGGTGTATCTTGTCTGTACCTGACGAGCCATCTCTTCATATTGCTCTTCCTCGAACTGACCGCGAGTGATACGCTTGAGCTCTTCGATTGTCATGCGCTGGATGTGGCCAGCGTACTTGAGGTCTGACATTGTAGGGTCTTCCGTCTGTGAGTGCACGAAGTATTCTGGGTCAACGTACTTGGTTGCGATGCCATAGTTGGGATCATTATCCCGCTTCACTACAGCCATTCCCAAAGTAACGAGATCCTCTACGGCTCTACGGTAGATCTTATCGTTAAAGTCGTTCCATTCAAGGGTCAGATTTGTTGCAATCTGTGCGGCAATCTCGGACGCTACCTTGATGTTGGTCTCCAAGAAGATCTCTGCCTCCTCGGGGCTTTCGGGTAGCTCTTCAATGGCAATGCCGGGATCAAGCCCAGCACCGCGAAGGGATTCAAAGAATTCTCTGTTCTCTACACCCGCCTTGACGGTAGCTTTTTTCTTCTCTTTCTCTGTTAAGGAAAGGGGGTCTACTGCTTCAAGATTTGGGTATGGTTTTCTAGAGAGGATTTTGTTTACTACGATCTTAACGAACTTAGGAATAATTGGAACTGGAGACCAGTCAATATTCAAAAGAGTTCCATCTCCATTGTTAGGATCGAGTGAGTTAAGTACTTGCTTGTACTTAGAAGTATCTTGTGTTCCGTTGGCATAGTCCCTGTTCGTATTGAATTCCTTCATTCTACGGTTATACAGGGAACTAGATTCATTCGCAGACCCCCATTGTGCCATAATGGACTTAGCGTACTTCAAGCCGTAACCTTTGGACGACTTCTCCATGAAGCTTGCTAACGGATCTGGAAAGTTTCCGTAGTTCTTTGTGCTTGACATACTATTTCTATTCAGGTAAGCCTACTTTTATGCAAATATACTAAATACCTGTGTGCCAAATATTTACCACCCTGTGTGCTTATACCTGCGGAAGAAGACCTTATTAGACAAATCTTGCTTTTTAACTTCCTTCGTTATTTTTTGTGCCGCCAGAAGCGCAAGACCAGAAGAGATGGTCATATCGAACTTTGTTCGATCGTCGATATTATACCCAATCCAGTCTTCTAGCGTTCTGTTAAAATACATCCGACCGAAATTTCCAGTCTTTACATTCATCCCCACGTGCTCGTGAACATATGCCTCAATTGCCTGAGCGTGAGACTGGATGACATCTTTACTGTTCGATGGAATACCCTTTGTCTTTACGTTTGTAGAAGATCCCGGGGGCGTGAGGTGTTCGGGTCTATCCATGACATACCCATCGTATCCTCTTGACTCAAAGTATCTTACGATTCCGTATTTGTTGTTTTCTATTAGCAACGGATACCCATAGAATACTGCTGCCATAAGAATGTCCTCATAGAATATACGCGCCAGTGGGGGACGCTCGGCGTACTCCGCTACAAACATATTCGACGGGAAGTTCATGTTGAATTTATTAAAAAAATGACAAGCCCCTTTTGATCCAGAACCAGTTGTTGTTTTGTCGATATCGTAGCTATCCACGCCGCCTACGCCGTACATTTCGTTGCCCGGATGAACCTTTCCATAGCGTGTTTCCCGCTTGTTTCTAAACTCTTCCGGCGGCATCCATGACACGCGCCACTTCCCATTGGGATCTGGAGACCAGATCACTCTAGAGTCCGCCAATCCACCCTCCCAAACGAAGTTGCCACGAACCACTGGGCTGGGGTATATCTCGTCATTGTGCTGGATTTGCTCATATATCTTGGCGATATTGAAATGAGATGCCTTGGTAGAGTCCCGAAAAGCCTCATCTTCGGAGAACGGGAACTGTCGAATAACTTCATTGAGCTCATAGGGGTCGGCTAGCAGTGCTTTTCTCTCATTTTGGAGGTATGTTTTTGCTCCATAGTGAATTAGCTCTCCCTCGAGACCGTCTACGGCAAACTCGGGGTCTTCAATTACTGGAAGTCCGTGTTTATCGAAAAACCCCTCCAAAGCTTCGTATGCTGGGATGAATATCTTGTATAAACCGCTTTTTGTACGCCCGTTATTGTTCCTTTCTTGTGGATCTGATGAGTAATATAGCTTTTTAAACTCTGCGCCACCCCGGTCTAGGGGGTTGACAGTTGATCCGACTAGGGCTTTTCCGATAACTTTCCGACCAACGATCAAACAAGTGCGGTGAATACGCCAAACGTCCTGAATATCCAGTGGTCTTTCCCATTTTCCAGCCTCGTCAAGGTACAGCATGTGGAGTTTTTCCCCGTCATAGGCGTTGGTAGTGGTGTTTTTCCAGTTAATTAGAGTGTCTAGCGCCTCTCCCTTGTTGGAGGTTTTGTTTTTTTTGGTGATTCGCTTGGATGGCTCTCTAAAAGCGAGCTCCATACGCGGATTTGTCGTACCGTCTTGGATGGGTTTAAAGAAAAACGGGTAAGATTTAAATACCGGGACGACTTTTTTCATGAAGATGTTCTCCTGAGCGTCTTTACCCGTCTTTGACATGATACCCAGAAGCTTGTCTTTCACCTGTGTGCCCTCATCTACCTCAATACAGGCGCTCATGTTGGTATATCCCGAGCGTCTACACTTGGTGTAGATCTGCCCGAGGCATCGAGGATCGGCTTCGCAGGCAGCGAAGTGAATGAAAAGCTTCCTCTGGAAGTCAAGAAATGACGGATATCCAATATCTATCTTGCTCCACTGGAGCATCATATAATGTCGTCCGGTAATATACGTAGGAACACCTTTATTGAAAAACCAAACCCCTTCACGCCGACGTTTAAACTCTTTCTCGATATATGAAACATATTTTTGACGGAATTCTCTAGGGCTTTCTGCCCACTCATCCATTGAGCGAATAGAATCAAGTTCTTTCGGCATAGGTGTTCTTTGCCAGTGTTGATCAGATTCTTCTTTCCCGTTAAATAGTATCTCAGAATCTTCGGGTAATTCGGGTAATTGAATAAATACGCCGGAGATTTCGATGCTCTCACCTTGAGTACCATTGGGGCAAATGTTGACCACTTCCTCTTCATAGTCCTTATGTTTTATAAGTCCTGCCATTATTTGCTATATTTCTCAGCAAACCCCCCAGAGTAATCGGACTGCTCGCTGATTCCGCCACTATCTTTGAGAGATCTAATCATCTCTTCAAGCCTCTGTCTTTCCTGCAACAGCTCTCTAGCGTCGGTAGCAGTCTGTTTTATGGACTGTAGTTCTGCCTTGCGTTGCGAGCCGTTCAGGTCAGCGTCTACAGGCTTCTTGATCTCCTCGATCATGTTGTTGATGGCTATTTCCATAGCCCCCATCAGCCTCATCGCTGCGTCTAATGATGTAAAGTTATTATTTTTTGCCATGATCTACGTATAACAGGTCATCAATACGCATTCTCCACACTTTCTTTCCGTCTACCTCCATTGTGTAGTCTGAGCTTTTGGAGAAGTAGACCACGTCCCCGGCATATGCCCCCGCTTCGTTGATGGGCTTGCTATCGTATATAATCTCTCCGTGGTCTTCTACCTTTTCTTTCTCCAGAAGTATTATTCCTGACGCGGTTTTTTTCTCGTCATCTTCTTCAGGAGGTTTAACGAATACCCAATCAGATAGCATAGCCACCCCGCCAGAAGGAGATTGAAAAGCGTATGCGTGAGATCCATATCCTCCATCAGGGTCGTATTGTACCATGTAGAGGTCGTCTTGGAAGTGGAACTTAGACTCAACGCAAACGTGATGGTGGAAATACAGGATATCACCAACACTTGCGCCAGTGTCGTACTTAGCCGGGACTGAAACGATTTCGCCATAATTGTATCTGTTTTCAAATTCATTGAACTTAGAAGCCAGATACAGCTCCGTGCCGTTTACTTCTACAGTGTCTTTGAATTTCTTAGGTAGGCGAACAATAAAGAATTGGAGTGCTCTCATATTAAAAGTTGAGATCGTACTCCACGATAACGGGCATCCCCTGTATTTCCTTCCACATCATCGTTCCCTCGTTGGGCTGCTCGATGTAGATACAGTATGATATAATTCCGTTCTTGTGGTACGCTCTCTCATTAAATTCAATTACCACTACTTTACCTTCGCCAACGCGCATACCAGTGTAGTATGCCATAGCGTCCTTCGGGTTTTGCCCGATGATGATTTTTCTAATTAGATTCATTTTAGTTTATTGATCCGTTGCCGAATTTCTTCTCCCACCATTCAATTGTCCCCTCGGGCGGTTCTCTATGCTCTTCCTCCATCTCCGCAGCGTCAAGCAGAAAGGTAACCAACTGCTCTACATCTTCGTAGCATGGTGAACTCATAGCAAAGGCGATGTCGTATCTATCGTCTTCGTCCTCGGTAAGGTGAGATACACCGGCAACCATAGCAACCTCGTCCTCGAGCTCGTAGTGATCTATAAGCTTCTTCATTTCTGAAGCCAGCTCAACAAATTCACGCATGAACATTTCGAGTCTTGATGCCATATTTATTAGTATTTTAGTTTCTTCAAATTTAATCATTTAATGAAGTCGAAAAAAACGACTACCCGCAAGATGCGGGAATTTAATAAACTGCGTAAATACGAGTATAGCACTGACCGTAACTACCTGAAGCAGTTAGACTTAGCCATCAAGAAGATGAATGAGGATCATGGTATTCCACAATCGTGGTTGGTTATCATGCTGTACGTATACGACCTAGAATTCTGGACGGCGGCACATGTCGCAAAAGAGATGCACCGCAGTGAACGAGTCCTAAAGGTCAAGTTCATCTACCCATGCATGAAGGAAGATCTGGTCTATAAGCACTTCGACAAGCTCAGTCCCGGAAATATGACCATAGAGCAACAACTGTTCTATGATGAGAACAAGTACAACTACCGAATCCGGTATGCCCTGACGCAACGCGCCCGGCTTTTAGTGCAGCGCTTCTACAGATTAGTAGAGGGCAAGGAGTTTACTTAGTGTGGGAGTACCCCTGCTTCTTGAGCTTCATGTGATCCTCCACGGTTTTAGCCATTACTGACTTACCACCCTTATGCATCATATGCGGTTTGAATTTCTTATTGATCTTCATTTCAACTGCTTTAATACGTTAAGGTTATTCTGGGACATCTGCGCCCACTTCTTCCCATTGGAGAAGTTCGGCTTCTTGTTGCCCGCCTTGTGACTCTGTGCCATTACTTCTTGCTTCTGTTCTTCTTAGCAGTAATAAACTTCCTTTCAGCGTGATCGTAGTCCATACCATCACCATTGCCATACGTCCCCGCATCGCGGTTCTTCTTATTCAAGAATGCACGATACTTCTTGCGCTCCTCGCTCTTGTTGTACTTGCGCTGGTACTTGCGCCGCTTTTCTGCCGCCTCGGGGTTCTCAGCGTAGTATTTGGATGTCTTCCCTACTTTCATAAATACAAAGATAATACACTATACAACAGGGTTTTACAGCTTTGCTTAAACCAACACTTTAACACTTGACTTTCTCATTTTTTTGTTGTAACTTTGCTATAGAAAGGTCGCAACAGACTAGAGCAACCTTATCCCAAAACGAAGCGGGGAGGGGTAACCCAAAACCCCCTCCCCCCAACTTCACACAAAGACCTTGAATTAGCCCTAACTGTATTCAATCCCGAACGGGATTTTATATACTGCTATTATATCTGCTACAGGGATCTACAAGACTTAAAGCTTTACTTTAACTCTTTGAGTTTATGTTTTTAGTTTTGAGTTATATAGGTTTGGGGGATTATAGTATAATAACCACGCCCGCTCGCGCGACCCGAACCGAATCTCCAAACCCAACCCCCTGACAATCAGCACTTTAGGTTCAAACATTTTACCTTTTTGTTTAACACATTCCTGCTATCTTACTGATACACAGCGACTTATCGTGGTTGCGTTCAAGTATACCTCTAACTTACGAGCCGTAACTAACTGAAACACAATGACTTCGATCAAGTTAGTTAAACCTTTAGTTGAGGTGGTATCAAACGACACAATCTGAAGCGATGTCGGAGTCCCTGACGGAACGAAATCAATCCCCCCTCCAGCCCTCCCTACCTCCCACAATCCACCACAACTCACCACTAGACTCACGCACTAGTTGTTTTACTGGAGAGCGCTATTTTCCTTCTTGCTTTAAATGTACCCGCGCGTAAGGGAATGTGTCATATGATACTATGCAAACTTTTTTTGAAATTTTTCTCGTTGATTATCAATGAGTTAGGAAATAAATGCACTTTTTTCTTGCAAATATGTCAACCATAGTTTGCTCATGTGAGAAATGCTTTGTAGTATTGCAGTGTCGTTCGGCTGTTGTTCCGAACACGTTCTTTGAAATGTTGGTCAGCCCCCCCGCGAAACCCCGCTCCCTTGTGCGGTCGGTGAAAGCCCGAGTACCGAGATGAAGTGAGTCATTCTAGCAAGTAGGATGCCGCCCCCGAAGTTGACCAACCCGTGAAATTCTGCCCTCGCCACGAGTTGGTGAGACCATTCAAGGAATGATGAAAGGCAGAGCCACCCCGCAAGGTTAACTGACGATGGATTGAAGCGGAACAAGGTGGTCGTTAAGGGGTAAGTATGAGGACTCCCTACATTAACATATAATCCGAAACCAAAAACCAATCTGCCCCTCTTCGGAGGGGCGGGTGGTCTTAACCACAAAAACCTCCTTGAACATGGAATACTTGATTGACCCCTCTACCTTGAAGTTCATTGCTGAAACCATCAACGGCTACAGCGAAATGGTAGCATCCAAAGAAATAGACTCAAATGAGTTGACTGAACTCGCCACTGAAATTGCTGAAGAGTGGACTCTAGATTGGGATGAGAACCAAGGCTTTGGTTCATCCGATAGCACCTACATGGTGAAAGAGTTTGTTGATTCAGTAATCAACATCCACTTCTACAAGCAGTACGAAACGACCTTCGCTCCCGTGATAACCACAACGAAGCACCATCGACTACGAGTTGTAAAGTGCTAACCAACGACCCCCGAAAGGGGGTTTGGTCTTAACCAAAAACTATAGAGATATGAAAGCAGATGTTGCGCAGAAAGTCAAGATGACTTTGTTGGAAGGGTTAAAGAAAGATGGTTTGAACTGGTTCAAGCCATGGAAGGGTGGTCTAGCCAACAACCCAATCAACAACTCCAATGGTCGTGCCTACCGAGGCATGAATATTTTCATCCTCAACGCCGAGATGCGTTTCAAGGGATACACCTCAAATGAGTGGCTAACCTTCAAGCAGTGCGCCGAGAAGAAAGGCTCGGTCAAGAAGGGTGAGAAGGCTACTGATGTGTTCTTTTGGAACATCGGATTTATAGCAAACGGAAAGTTCTACAAGAGTGAGCAAGATGCCCTCAACGCTGGACACGATAAGAAGGATATCACCAAGACCTTCTCGCTCCGTTTTTACAAGGTGTTCAACATTGATCAATGTGAGAATATCAGCCCTCGCCGAGTGGCGGAGGAGATTGCAGATGTTGACCCGATTGAATCTGCCGAGGCTATCGTGAAGGGCTACAAGACCGCCCCCAAGATTACCAACTCTACCGAGGACTCTGCATACTATGCTCCGATGAAAGACCTCGTCCACATGCCCTTGATTGGGATGTTCAAGTCGGCAGACGACTACTACAAGACCTTGTTCCACGAGTTGGTTCATAGCACGGGTCACGAGAGCCGTTTGAGCCGCAAGGGGGTAATGAACACCAACCTATTCAGCAAGACCAAAGGTGACTATGCCTTTGAAGAGTTGATTGCCGAAAGCGGTGCGATGATGTTGTCGGGGATTGCAAACCTCAATCCATGTGATAGCGACACCAATAGCCAAGCCTACATCAACGGGTGGGTTAAAGCCGTAGAAGACGCAAAAGAGAGCGCGGTGGTTAGCGCTCTAGTTCAGTCCACTAAAGCCGTGGATTACATCTTGGGAGAATAAGCCCGAGAGCCACCCCCCACGGGGGGTAGGTCTTAACCAATAAACTGAAAAAGATGAACAACTACAAAGAACTGACCGACCTACTGGAAGAAAAAGGAATGTGGAACTATGGTTGGGCAAAGCCCGGTCAAATCTTCATCAACCAAGGTCGCCGCTTGGCGGCTATTGTGTGCGATGATTCGACTGGCTACAACGTAGCCTACAAGATGCCTAACGGACGCATATACGCAAAGAATGTTAATGCTCAAAAGGCGATTGAAATCCTACACATCGCAATGTCCTTAAAGTTGGACGGCGATACAGGTGAAGTTGAAGGTGGCTTCGGCTTCTAATTACAACCCCTAAAGAATTATTTGTTGAATAAAAAAAAATTGACATGGCTATTATCGCAACCGGAAACGAATACAAACTTCAGTTAGGTACAATTCAAGAACTCGATGCCGTCATTAAGATGGTCATCAAAGGAATTCCTGACGGATTCTTTGACTTCCAATCGAAAGGAAATCAATTCGCCACACTTGACCTGAGAGCCGACCTATCATGTGACGACCAACCTCCAGTGTTCTTGGATATGTTCTACAACGGGCTAATCACGAACTACTTCCGAAACTACGACATAGAGTTGGTCACGATGCAGTCGGATTACGAGAAGGCAAGTAAGAAGTTGAATGCGGTCAACCCACATGCCTGTTGGGAGGATGTCTTGCTACAGGTATTATCTGACGGAAATCTCGTCTTCGAAGACCACTACCAAGGGATGACGATTGAACTCGACTTAAGTAAGGTGGGAAGCAACTTCCTGAATGCCTTCAACGATGCACCTGATTACTTTATGGAACTTGTACTACTTCACGCCAACGGAGGGTCGGACGGAATCACCTACGACTCTTGGCTTCAAATGGGGACATACGGAGAAGTAATCTACGGATAGGTTAACTGACGAGTCCTAAATGGACGAAACCTGCTTCGGCAGGTCTTAACCAACAAAATAATCACGATGAAAAACATCACAAACGAATCCGTTCAAGCGTTTATGAATGCTGTTCCCTTCAAGAAATCCAATATGCGGGTTGAAGTTTTAGAGAACGTCACGATTCTGCGTCTACACGGAAATGTTATTGCGTACCGCTACAATGACCCTGAACGTACTTTGTCCATCACGAACTGCGGATGGTTCAGCAAAACGACAAAGGAGCGTCTGAATGGAATCCCGAGCGTATCAATCAAGCAGAAAAACTTCAATTGGTACTTGAATGGTACTGAATGGAATGGTGATTTAATTGACATTAAAGGTTAACTGACGAGGATTCAATATCCGAAATGCCGACTACACATCGGCATCTTAACCAACTAAATCAACAATACTATGAAAACAATTGATGACTACAAAAAGATGCCGAAAAGCGCACTTGCGGAGAAATGGTTTTGGCTACATAACATTCCGACCACATTCCTTGGAGAGGTTGTTTGGTTAGATTTTGGGAATTTTGAAATCGAAGTAGCGGAATCGGATGTTGAGTATAGAGCGAATGAATTCCTTCGCCTATTAGAAAATGACTTGATAAAACAGCCATTCAAGGGAATTTTATTGGATTAAATTTAGGCATACTGATGAGGGCTGAATGCCCGAAACACGGACTACACATCCGTGTCTATGTCAAATTTTAACCAACGCAAACAATTACAATGAAAACCACGACTGAAGTTGAATGCATGAATGATTGGTGCGACTTTACCCACGAGAAGGGGTACTGCACTTGTGATAATGAATCTTTAAATGAGAAGACGATGAAGAAATCAAATGAATTTGTGGCTACTTGCCCCGCACTTGTTTGGTCAGCAGAAGATGTTGACCTCAACATTGACCGACTCTATGAGTCAGAGGTTATTGACCATGTGAGTGCAAACAAACTAAAGGAGATATCTAATGAAGACAAACTTCTTTGGTTAGAGCAGATACTTGAGGATTGTCACGATGAGTTTTGTCAGATTATCAATGAGCGAATCGGAGATGCTATCTACGACTACTATCGCAGTACGCCTATGGGTAAGGAAGAAGTTGGTTACATTAAATACAATAAGTAAATGGAAGCGTATCTTAAATTCTTGAACGACCCCAACCCGCCAACACATTTGGCGGAGGATGAGTTGTGGGAGTACTATGGTGGAGATTGCTATGGCGACATCTCTTACTATGCCTTCTTACTATGTAGGTTTGGCGAAGCATCTAATTGGACTACGGCTATGATTATGGCTGACAAGTGGTCGGATTGGGATAGGCAAAACAAAACCCTTACTGAAGGAATGAGTGGTTACGACTCGTTACTGCATTGGTTGAATGTTGAATATGTTGGACTTTATTATAAGTAAGATGACGACCTTATTTAAAAACGAGGAGTAAAACAAAAACTACAATATGATACTCTTTGAATATCACGAATCAGACGATGACGATGCATCTATCTACGGCTTGACCTTCGAGGAGGTCAACGATTGGATACAAGACCACAACGAGTACTACGAAACCAACTACCAAACTATTCAGGAGTTTAATGATGGTGAGGCGTACCGGGAGTTTATTGTAAGTGAAATGGAAAACGCAAATCTAAATTAAAATGGAAATGGAAACATATCTTAAATTCTTGAATGACCCCAACCCTCCAACGCATTTGGCGGAGGATGAGTTGTGGGAGCACTATGGTGGAGATTGCTATGGCGATATCTCTTACTATGCCTTCTTACTATGTAGGTTCGGCGAAGCATCCAATTGGACTACGGCTATGATTATGGCTGACAAGTGGTCGGATTGGGATAGGCAAAACAAAATCCTTACTGAAGGAATGAGTGGTTACGACTCGTTACTGCATTGGTTGAATGTTGAATATGTTGGACTTTATTATAAGTAAGATGAAAGAGCTAGATAGAGCAATAGAAGATTTAGGTGGTGAAATTTTCATCATGTATTCAGGCGAAAGAGACCCTGAAAAGTACATCAATGAGTGGGGCTATGCCGGGATGGAAACCCCTCACCAATCTTATAGTAGTGGATTCCAATGCAAAGGAGTTCAGTTGCGAATTGACCTAGGCGGTAAGAGTCACATGATTGAACTACCGCCCCAACTAGAGAGAGACCTCATGGATGCCGTGGAGTCCATTCTAGATGAAGAATAAAGAAAGGGGGCAACCCCTTTCGGTCTTAACCATAATTTCACAATCATCATGACGAAATCCAATAAGTCAGTAGAGACTATAACCTACAGCATGTTCATCCTCCGCTCTTATGCGGAAACGACCTACAACTCCTTCGTTTTATATCACCTAAAAAAGATGGAGAGTGCAATGGCTAAACTAGAAGTTGAACTCAACACCGAGAGCCATGAGTAAGTACATAACCTTCAATGCCGACACGCTGATGTGGGAGGTTAGAGAAGATAACCAGACAATTGCTTCCTCTGGAGACAAGCGAAGCGTAGAACTTTACTTTCAATATTTACAAGAGAGAGATGGAAAAAGCAGTATTGACATACCTTAATGCACGGGTAGAAGCCCTCCAAAACCAATTGGAACTTCAAAAGCAAATCAACGCGGTGCGGTCTAAAATACCCATTGACCCCAAAAGAGCCCTGTGGATCGTGAGACACCTAAACTCGGAGTACAACATTCCAATGAACCACATTGCTGAACGGCTAGGGGTTACTAGAGAATGGTTGCGACTCAACTTAAAAGAAGAAGCCCTCAATGAATCCATGCAACAGCGCATCCGGGACATGGTTGAGGACATGATATCTGACCTTCAGATGATTCTAGTAGAAGAGTTAAAGTAATACTTTAAGTATATGCGTAGATATTCAGCAAAATCGCACCTCCGAGGGAGTTTGGAAGGTGTTTCTATGATGTGGATATTCCTAGCGGTGATGAAGTATGCGCTGCAAGATTATCACGACATGACCATCCTTTTTATGCTTTTTGTCATTTTCTTTGCCCTCTCTAGGATGGTTAAAGTAGACAAAGTATTCAAGGACAAGTAGTTAGCAAACTTGACTTTTTCAGTTTTTTGTTCTAACTTCACAGACACACAAACGTGTCACTACTGAAAGGCGGGGGCATCCAAAGCCCCCCGACCTTCAGTTCTAATTAAGGGATAAGTATATTCAATTAAATCTAGTTTTATTATGGCGAACTATCAGTTCAGAACCACCAACATCAAAGGAAAAGAGTATGTTGAGGTTCACGAGAGAATCAAGTTCTTTCGTTTAGATGAGCAGTACAAAGGATACTGCTTGGAATCGCAAATCATATCCATCACTGATGATGTAGTATGTATTCAAGCGATCATCCGCAATGCAGAAGACCGAGTGGTCGCAACGGGCATTGCCTACGAGGAGAAAGCCTCCTCTAGAATCAACGCTACATCTTATGTAGAAAACTGCGAGACCTCCGCATGGGGTAGAGCATTAGCAAACCTAGGCATCGGCATTGAGACATCCATTGCGTCAAGCAACGAGGTCATCAACGCTATAGCCAATCAGAACCAAGCGGTAAAGAGTACCGCTACCGCAACGCCCGAGAGCAATGTGTTTCAACAAGCAGTTGAGTACATCAAAAGCGCACAGGGTTCAGCAAAGGAGACAGCTTATAAGCAGGTAATCTCTAAATATGGTGGGGAATTTTCAGAGAAGCAAAAAGATGCCTTGCTGAAGTTCGTACCTAAAGCGAAGTAATATGGACTTCGCTAGTAAACTAATGGAACGGACAGGGAAGGGATACCTTTCCTACTCCGCCATCAAGTACGCTGCTGATGGAGCAGACGAACAAGACATGAAGCTCTTTGAGCTGTACATGAAAGGACTCTTGAAGAAGGAGAGTGATGCGATGACTTTTGGTAGTCTCTATGACACCTTACTGCTAGAGCCTCACACCCTTGATGACAAGTTCTATGTAATCTATGATGAGGAGAAGGTTCAGGAGTTGCAATCTAACTACAAGACCCCGCGCTCAAGCAAAGAGTACAAGGATTGGTTAGCAGAAGAGACCAAGAATGCCGGCTCAAAGCGAATCGTAAACAGCGATTTAGTCAGTAAGGCGGAAGAGATGATCTTGCGACTTGATGAGTCAAATGTAGCGATCCCCGAAACCGGGGAGATTGTTCCCGTTCGCTACTTCATCACGGGTGAAGTTCAAAAAGAGATCTTGAGTTGGATTGGAGACATTCCTGTTCGCGGATTTCTAGATGTCAGAGGAGATGGATTCATTACCGACAGCAAGACCACTCGGTCTATCTCGGGATTCCGCTACGATGTATTCAAGAGATGCTACGACATTCAAGCTTTTATCTATACTCAAACGGAAGGGGTGAGTGAGTTCTATTGGGCGGCTCAAACCACAAACAAACCATATACTGTTGCAGTATACAAGGCTACACCTCAAACGCTAGCGCGTGGAGAGGAGAAGTTTTGGTCAGCAGTAAACAACATTGCAAGGTGGCTAGATGATCCTAGCGTTGATTCAGCTAGCTTTGCAATATATTCAGAAATCTAAATGTTTAATTAAATCCTGAAGCCTTATGTCACAAGACAAAGTATTCATGGGGTATTTCGAGCCCCTAAAGAAGTGGAACGACTCCACTAAAAAGTATGAGGACATCGACCTCAACAACATCAGCCTTTCGGGGCGCTTTAACTTCACCCTCGCAGAACTAGAGGACATGAAGAAATACGCAACCAACCCAAAGGATGCCGACAAGCAACCTCGAGTTTACTTCGAGTTGAAGACATCCAAGAAGGGTACGCTGTACGCTGAAGTCAATGACCCATCCACATGGGAAAAGAAAGCTCCAGCAGCAGTAGCTGCGTCTAGCGATGACTTACCATTCTAAATGGTCTAACGCACTAGCGCTTTACGCAGAATTCAATTGGGGGGTTCGGGTTGAAAAACTCAGCCCCCCTTTTTTTCTTGCGTACAAGAACGACAAGAAGATCGTCTTTCAGGCTCACATAGTCAGCACATACCTTGACAAAATCAAGTTAGATGTCAGGCTAAAGGCTGACTTTCTTGTATTGGTATTCGCAGATAAGCCGGGAGATAATTTAATACTGCTAGCAGTTCCCGATGTTGCACCTATAGTATCAAGACCATTCGATATCCGAGAGATTGTACCGCACATTAAAGCAAAAGATAAATTAGAGTTTAGTCATGGGTAGAGCTATCTATTTTTGCGATGTTGTTATTAGTTATTACAAGGGGAAATCCAAGAAGCCTGTGCGTATGAGAAGCTGGGTAATTGGAGGTGGCGATACGCCCGGAAAGATCAACACCGACCAACACATGATGGGTCAAATTATGTCAAGGGTATACGACGATAAGTACAAGGGGGTGAGAAAATGTATGGTTGTTGAAGTTGTTAGTGTAAAATTTCTTGGTAATTCGTTTTACTATTAGTAAATTCACAATCAAATGTTAACAACATGGCGTATCACGACAACACAGAACACAAAAAAGTTATTGATTGCGTACTCAGGCGTAACGCAATGCTTTTCGCAAATCTCGGATCGGATTCTAGTAAAGAAGACTACGAGAAAGCAAGCGAATTAGAACTCCAAAGACTTAAAAGAATCAGGCATTTAGACCCTGATCGAATCGATACTCTTATAAGGGCAACCGAGTGAAGAGTTATGAGAAAGGAGCAGTTGGAGAAATGCATGTCACGGGTAACTTGATAACTCAAGGATTCCGAGTCCACAAACCATTGGTAGACTCACTAGCCTATGACCTTGTATGTAGTAAGAACGGAGTGTTCTATACAGTACAAGTCAAATACTTGACCATGAAAAATGGTTATGTAGAAACATCACCGAGAAGAGTTAGATCCACAACGGAAAGAGAAAACAATCTAGAGTTCGATATTCTAGCCATATACTGCCCCGACACAGCAGGTTGTTATTATCTACTAGCCGAGGAATTCAAAAGCTCTATACGATTAAGATTTGATAAACCAAAAAACAACATGACTAAAGGCGTTAGATACGCAAAAGACTTTACTGAATTATGGAAGAGACTAGGCAAGTGAAAATCATTGATAAAGCGTCAATAATTCATCTTGTATCAAAGATGTGGGAGCGCGAGATGGAGAACAATAACATCACGCTGAAGTGTAGAGAAAGAAGACAAGTAATGCACCGCTATGCATTCATGGTAGCAGTGCGGGAATGCACCACATTAACACTCTCTGAGATCGGTAGAATAATCAGGAAGGATCATGCTACGGTTTTGCATGCGGGAAAGCAACACGAAACCAACATGAGATTTGATACAGAATACAAGACCATCTACGACCTGTATTATTTAGAGCTGAAAGCCATATCCGAAATGATGATCGAAGATCAGGAGTTGATGTATCCAACTGATACAAACGAAATGCGGATGAGACTTATCAACCTGTCCAAGCGAGTGCGAGGACATATTGTAGAGAAAAAGGAGTTAGAGGTGGAGCTGTTAAAGTCCCGCCGTGAGCGCAGACATCTTAAAGAACACAACAAGGAACTGATTAAGCGCAACGACTTTTTAGATGAGGAAGTTAAACGATTAAAAAGACTGCTATGATTTTAAATGATGAGACAAGAGATCAGTTCATGCGGATTGCTAAAGCCCGGCTGAACAAGTGGTACACCTTCGGTAAACAGCGCAACGCTATTGCGGCAAAGATGTATGTCCGCTGGTATGAGAAAAAGAAGTTAGAAGAAACAGCCAAATCAATCAAGCCATCTGACTTTAAATTTATTTATTGGGATGAGTGAAAATACATTCGATAGAGATTTAGAGTCTGGAGATGTTCTAGAGTACCACATACTCAAGAGCATACAAAAGAAATACCCAAGAGCCATCAAGCGTATTGGATACTTCAAAGGATATGACCTTTATGTTCCGGAGACCAATACCAAGATAGAGGTGAAGCGCGACTATAAGTCTAAACACACCGGAAACTTTGTCGTCGAGATAGAGTTTAACGGGAAGCCGTCCGCCCTCGCCACCACTGAAGCAAACTATTGGGTATTTGCAGACAAAGAACATCTCTATTGGATAGCGGTGGGAGAGTTGCGGAAGCTTGTAAAGGAGCACCCCCAACTCAACCCTGTGTCATTTACGGGGAAGGGTGATGATCGCGCCAAGCGAGCATACCTAGTTCCCGTGTCTCTAATATCGCGATACAGCGATATGGTAACACCCAATGATTCACCCTATAAACCACAATCGCCCTTGTAGCTCAACGGATAGAGCAACGCACTTCTAATGCGTAGGCTGCTGGTTCGAGTCCAGCCAAGGGTACTAAATTTTAATCACTATGCCTCTTTACAAGAACAAAGAAACCGGAGAAACCCGTGTGTATGCAAGAACAAGAACATATGTCTATGATGATGGAAGTAAAAAAGAAGTGGATTTATCCAGCGGTCAAGAGATTACAAAAGATTGGGAGCTGGTTGTCGAGAGTACAGATTACAAAAGTGTCATCGCTAAAAAGTCGCCAACAGATGGATTCGGAAATCGCTAAGAAGTGCATCAAGTGTGAGCAAGAGTTGCCTATGCGTTTCTTTTATATACAAAGAAGAAAGGGTAGAAGCGATTACTACAGAGGGAAGTGCAAGATGTGTTACTCCGTTGATCGAAAGCATAAAGGTTACTGAGATGAAATACCGAGTCAACTACACTTACTTTAATCAAGCCGTAAATGAAAAGGCTAAATGGGAACAGCGAGAGAAAGACTTTGATAAAAGAGAGGACGCAATACTCTTTGCTGACAAGATAGCCCAGCTTGTCTCAGCGCGAAACATAAACATTCAACCCGTCCCCTAACTGCACAAGATGCTTGACCGCCAAATAGCTCAATAGAAGAGCTAATACGGCTCAAAGTGTAAAGTAAATGAGCCACAAAGTGTAAAATAGAAACCTTTAACACCAAAGAGAAATGAAGTGGCTAAAACGATTCTTCACCAAAGCAGAGATTAGAGAGGTATCTTTCCATACTGGAACTGATGGAATGAAGAAGCATAGTGAGTTTATAGATTGGGTAAATGAAAGCGATACGGAGATAATTAATTCATACATTACCTACCACCAGTATGAACATTCACATAAACCACGCTACATAAATTATGTAATTAAAATCAAACGAAAATGACACCATTTCAAATAGCTAACAAGCATTACCCAAATAGTCAATTTGACGAATGTAAAATGAGTTGTATGAGATGTGGCGAAGGAGTCTGCGAATCTCAAGAAGAAGCAATAATAACACTCGCTAAAGATATATTTGAGTGCCTTAAAACCTTTAACACCAAAGAGAAATGAAAATATCTGTTGAATATTGGGACTACACTTGTGGAGATGGGTGTTGTTATGATTGGGGTTATGATGTTTTTGTAGACGGAGAAAAGATTGGACAGATTAACGACACCCCTGAAGAGTTAGCAGATTTATTAAATGAATACTTTAACACCAAAGAGAAATGAAAACACCAATGCAAGAGTTGATTGAGCAACTCAATGAATTAGAAGCAAAGTTAACCTCATTAGAGGATGCAATGTATCGTGGAGGCGTAAGAAACGCTAAACGATTAGCAGAGGAACTACTTAAGAAAGAGAAAGAAATCATCTGCAACGCCTTTAGTGATGCACAACACGGAGCAGTTGAGTCAAGATGGACTGCTGAAGAATACTTTGAAGAAACCTTTAACACCAACGAGAAATGAAAAAAGTGGAAGAGATGTATCCCGAAACGACACAAGCGTTCAAGGACAAGATGGAGGAGATGTACGAAACCTTCTGCAAGAAGATGTGGGACTACGGCAGTAACAACATTGCCCTTGGGCGTGACCTATCGGAAGACCACAACAAGAAGATGTCCTTGATGGGGATATGGTTCCGCAGTAACGACAAGATGTCGCGCATTGAAAACCTCCTTGAGAGGGGCGACTTGTCAAGCACCGCCAACGAACCGCTTGAGGATAGTTACCTTGACTTGGCCAACTATTCTATCATCGCAACGATCGTTCATAAAAATAAATGGGGCAAATAATTTGTTGAAAAGTCCTATCTTTGTAACAACCAATCAAATCAAATCACATGGAAGAGCATACAATGTCGTTTTATGACGACGAATATCAGGAGAGAGAGTATAGAGAGAGAAGCGCGCCCGTTGTCTTTAAGAAGGCCGGCACAATGGATGTGATGCGTGAGTTGTTTAGCCATTTTGGCGAACCATACAAGAGGTAGTACGATGTATACGATAGAGGAGTTATGGGCGCAAGCCGGGAAGGATACCTTGGCCGCCAAAATTATTACGGAGGACGCAGAGTCCTACATTCTACACGGGATAAAGTTTGAGAAGCGAGATGGTGAGTACAAACTGCTCAAGGGATACGCCAACGACTTCTACCCGGAGGTTCCAAGTTTCTACTATAATACCCTAATGCAGAACGGCTACCGAGACGGGCTATGCATATTGGCTATGGAGAGATGCGAGGATCAACTTGAGAAGATTGAGGTTCGTATCCGCGACGAGGCGAATAAGAATACGCCCAACGAGAAGATGCTGAACCTATACAAGGTCAATCGAACCAACACCATGAACAAGTATTCGGACTTCCGAAAGCAATTAAATCAATCAATCAATTCATAATCATGTCAGAAAGCAATTCAACTTTCAAGACCTTGGCCTCAATCAGCGTCAAGGAAAAGACCGAGCGTAAAGGCAACATGGACTACTTGTCATGGGCTAATGCGTGGTCAATGCTCAAGCAGAACTACCCCGACGCGCAGCGGGTAGTTTACGAAGACCCCGCTACCGGGCTGAACTTCTACACGGACGGCCGCACGGCCTATGTCAAGGTTGGTATTATTGTCGGAGGCCTTGAGCATATCGACTACCTACCCGTGATGGACTACAAGAACAACGCGGTGCCCATCGAGAAGGTCACATCGTTCGATGTCAACAAGACCATTCAGCGTTCTACGGCAAAGGCCATTGCCCTTCACGGACTTGGCCTCTCCTTGTGGAGTGGTGAGGACATTGCGGAGACCGCCTCTGCACCTGCCGCAAAGGATGACTCATGGACTACCTACACCCTTGAGATGGGTGACGCCAATTGGGATAAGGTGATTGCGTACATCAGCGCAAACAAAGAACTCGGGCTGCCCTCCATCGTTAAGAACCTTGAGACCAAGTACAAGATTACTTCGTCGGTAAAGAAAGAGTTGGCGAAGCATGTCAAGTGATATATTGGAGAAGTTAAAGGACGACGCTAACTACTATGGTAAGTTCGGGCGTCAGTTCCTCTCCAACTCCGACATCGGAACGCTACTAAATGATCCTCGGCAGTTCGGCAAGAGCCGGCCGGATAGTAAGCCCCTCTTGGAGGGGCGTTACTTCCACACGGCACTGCTCGAGCCACAAAAACTCAAGGACTTTGAGTTGGTGGACTGCTCTACCCGTAACACCAAGGTCTACAAGGACGCATTGGAGGCGTCGGGTCAAGAGATGCTGATGCTTCAGTCCGAGGCCGATGAAATCTTGAGTTTATCGCAGAGCATGAAGCACAACCTTCGGTTCTTTGAGTCCATCTATGCGCCCGGCAACGAGTATGAAGTCCCAGGCATTCAGCAGATTAAAGGTCTGACATGGAAGGGTAAGGCGGACATTATTATGCATAGCGAGAACATGCTCATCGACATCAAGACCAGCGGTAGGCTCGACGAATTCAAGTGGTCGGCTCGACGCTATAACTATGATAGCCAATGCTATATATACCAAATGATATTTGGTAAGCCACTCGTATTCTATGTCATCGAGAAGGGTACTCACAAACTCGGCATCTTCAACGCGTCGGAGGACTTCCTTCGTGGAGGGGAGCAGAAGGTGGAGCAGGCCGTCGAGGTGTACAATCGTTTCTTCAGCGAGAATGCTGACGAGGCAGTACAAAACTATTACATCGAAGAGATTCTTTAAGTCGGACGCGGGGACTGACCAACCCGAGTTCGTTTAATAATGGTCAAATAAACAATCAGATATGGCAGAAGAGAAAGTATTCGCCGATGGGTTCATCTTCAAGCGAAGAGACCAAGCCCCCGAGTGGGTTGTTGGAGGAATGAGTGTAAAGGTTGATGAGGCCATTGCATTCTTAAAGCAACACGAGAAGAACGGATGGGTCAACATTGACATCAAGCGTTCGCAGGGTGGCAAGTACTATGTCGAATTGGATACCTATGTACCCAAGAAGACGGAGGAGTCAAAGCCGTATGGCGATTTAAAAGCCGACGACTTATTCTAATTTATTGGGGGCGAGGGCTGTTCTTCGCCCCCTTTAATTTCTTTAATCCAATCAAGTGCAATGAGCCAAGGCAGCATCACCATATTCAGAAACATCAAGGACACGGATCAGCCATTCTACCGACCCATTGATGTTATCCTTAAGAGAATTAAGGACGGAGCCTCCAAGGACTTGGTCAAAGAGATCCGCCAAGAAAATGATAAGACCCGAATCAACCAACTAAAGCAGGAGTTGCCTGCCGTTTGTTTCTCGGGCACATTTAATAAAAGAAACGACTCTTCAATCCTTGAGCATAGCGGATACATCTGCTTGGACTTCGACGGCTACAAGACGCAGAAGGCCCTGCTCGAGGAGAAGGAGACGATCAGCAAAGACAAGCATGTATACTCCGTGTTCATCAGCCCATCGGGCAATGGACTAAAGGTCATCGTCAAGATACCCAAGGACATTGACAACCATAAGAGTTACTTCAACTCTCTTGAAAACCACTTCAAGTCGGAGCACTTCGACAAGACAAGCAAGAACATCTCTCGCGTATGCTACGAGTCCTATGACCCGTTGATTTATGTCAACGAGAACTCAAGCGTGTGGTCAAGTCTTGAGGAGCAGGCCTATGTGGAGCGCGACAAGTACCGCGACCGCGTCACCATCCCTATCACCGACGAGAATAAGATTATAGATATCCTTATTAAGTGGTGGGAGAAGAAGTACCCCATGGTGGAGGGGCAGCGCAACCATAATATATATGTGCTTGCGGCGGCGTTGAACGACTTCGGCGTGAACAAGTCATTGGCGGAGTATGTCATGGCCAACTATCAGTCCAAGGACTTCCCTGTCGGAGAGATAAAGCGAACCATTGATAGCGCGTATGCGCAGACGCAAAAGTTTGGAAGCCGGTACTACGAGGACGAGGAGAAGTTGTCGCAGATACGCACCAAGTTAAGAGGCGGCGTGCCAAAAAAAGAAATCCGTCACCAATTAGAGGAGGCCAATTTGGATGGCGGTATAATCGATGCGGTGATCAGCCGGGTCGAGGAGGAGCAGGCCGGTCAGAAGTTTTGGACTAAGTCCGACAAGGGCATAGTCAAGATAGTACACATACAATTCAAGCAGTTCCTTGAGGACAATGGGTTCTATAAGTACTGCCCCGAGGGCAGTAAGAACTTTGTGTTCGTTCGTGTGACCAACAACCTCATTGACCATGCAAGCGAGAAGGAGATCAAGGACTTTATCCTTGACTACCTGCTTGACTTAGAGGACACCTTGGTGTATAACTACTTCGCTGACAATACCCGGTTCTTCCGGGAGGAGTTCCTCACCTTGCTGGCCTCTATAGATGTGTACTTCATTGCCGACACAAAGGACGCGGCGTACCTATACTTCCGCAACTGCGCAGTTAAAATCTCACACGAGGCCATCACATCCATTGACTACATTGACCTCGGAGGATATGTGTGGAAGGACCATGTCATTGACCGCAACTTTGAGGTGACGGAGGTCACGAGTTGTGACTTCGAGCAGTTCATCTCCAACATTAGTTTTTCTGATGTTAATCGGATCAAGAGCATGGAGAGTACCCTTGGCTTCTTGATGCATGCCTACAAGGACTTGTCGTACTGCCCCGCCGTCATCCTCAATGATGAGGTTATCAGTGACAATCCCGAGGGGGGCACCGGGAAGGGGCTTCTTATGAATGCCCTGTCGCAATTAAAGAAGTTGGTATTCATTGACGGCAAGTCGTTTAACTTCGAGAGGTCATTCGCATACCAAACCGTGTCCGTAGATACGCAGGTTGTGTGCTTTGACGATGTCAGAAAGCACTTTGACTTCGAGAGATTGTTCTCCGTGGTCACTGAGGGGCTGACCCTTGAGAAGAAGAATAAGGACGCCATCAAGATTCCTTTCAGCAAGTCCCCAAAGATTACCATCACCACCAACTATGCCATCAAGGGTGCGGGCAATTCATTTGAGCGACGCAAGTGGGAGTTGGAACTTCATCAATACTATTCCAAGGAGTTCACGCCATTGGAGGAGTTTGGCAAACTCATGTTCGGCGATTGGGACGATGACGAGTGGCTTCAGTTTGACAATTACATGATCAACTGCCTGCGCTCCTACTTGCGCACCGGTCTCGTTCGCAGTTCGTTTGTCAACCTACGCATCCGTCAGTTGTCGGCAGAGAGTTCGCATGAGTTCATCGAATGGTGCGGCCTTATCAATGGAGCAACGCCCAACGAAAGATTCCAAGACTTGGATGATGGGCGCAAGGTATACAAGCAGGACCTATACTATGACTTCATACAAGACAACCCGGACTTTGCTCCAAAGGCAAAGATGACTATCTCGCGCACCAAGTTCAACAAGTGGCTGATATCATACTGCATGTACAAGACCAATGTCGCGCCGGAAGAGGGTCGCGATGCGCAGGGTAGGTGGATGCGGTTGCGCAACCGCCACGAGTTGGAGAAGAACATGTCAATGGAATTCTGATGATAGAGTATAGACCCTACCAAAAGGAAATCATACAGCGTGGTGCCGACATAGTAAGGAAGCACGGCTTTGTTTACTTGGCGATGGAGGTTCGCACGGGCAAGACCCTTACGAGTCTCGGCATAGCCGATGAATTGGGTGCGCAGAATGTGTTATTCCTCACTAAGAAGAAGGCCATCTCCTCCATCACAAAAGACAGCGACCTGTTATGCCCCCCTTATGTTCTATTTGTAATGAACTACGAGAGCATGCATAAGTTGCCCGACGTGAAGTGGGACCTCATCATTGCAGACGAGGCGCACGGGATGGGCGCATTCCCCAAGCCGAGCAAGAGGGCGAAGGACTTCCGAGCCTTGGTGAGCAAAACAAAGGCGCGGGTCATACTATTGTCAGGAACGCCAACCCCAGAGTCATATAGCCAGATGTACCATCAGGTGTATGCCCTGCCCAGTGGTCCATTTCACAAGTACAAGAACTTCTATGGCTTTGCCAATGATAATGTAGATGTTAAACTCAAGCGCATTGGTGGTCACAGCATTAAGGACTACACCGCCGGTCAGTCTAAAATTCTTGCTGACATGGCCCCTTATACTATATCCTACACGCAGGAGGAGGCCGGCTTTGTGGTGGAAACCACCGAAAAAGTCCTTGAGGTTGAACTTCTGCCCGTCACCTACGAGATAATGCGCAAACTTCGCAAGGACTTAGTCGTTGAAGGCAAGGAAGAGGTCATCCTCGCAGACACGGCGGTGAAGCTGATGATCAAGATGCACCAACTATGCTCTGGCACCATTAAGTTTGAGAGTGGAAACTCCAAGGTTATTGATTACACCAAGGCGCAGTTCATCAAGGAGACATTCAAGGGAAAAAGGATAGGCATCTTCTATAAGTTCAAGCAAGAACTTCACGCCCTGAAGAGCGTGTTCGGTGACGCCCTTACGGAAAGTCTTGATGAATTCAATGCCGGAGGTCAGGTCATAGCATTACAAATTGTCAGCGGACGTGAAGGTATAAGTTTACAAAAAGCAGAAGCCCTTGTCTATTATAACATTGACTTCTCTGCTACAAGTTACTGGCAGTCAAAGGATAGGATGACGACAAAGGACCGGCTCAAGAACGATGTGTACTGGATATTCGCCAAGGGCGGCATAGAGCGCGACATCTACAAGGCCGTCACCAAAAAGAAAGACTACACCCTTAATCACTTCAAGCGTGATTTATTAAATTTGTTTTAATGACAGAGCAGGCCATACAAAGCAAAAGGATCAAGCAACTCGAGGCCGAGGGGTACTATGTTATAAAGTTGGTGAAGACTAATAAGAACGGAATACCCGACCTTGTTGCCATACCCCCGGGGTGTGGAGTATTATTCTCCGAAATAAAGACACCAAGCGGAAAACTGTCTGCCCTTCAAGAGTATAGACTAAAAGAACTTCAGGAACATGGGCTCAACACAGAGGTATACAGAGGATGAGGACTACTATGAGTTGGATGACGAGTTCATCCAAGACGTTAGAAGCTTTGGGGTCAGGAAGGCTATCCGCATTGGGAAGTTCCTTGACAGAACACTTTGGCAGGTTCCTAATGTTTCAGGGCAGGCTCAGATTATGGGTGGTGTCATTGATGACATTGAAGGCAGTGCATTTTTTTTCGCAATAGAACTATACAAAGACGATGAGTCTTGTGTAACATTTTTCGGACTCTCTGAGATAGATGATGACGAGTATTTAGATTTAATCAATTCAAACTCCTACTTAAATGAACGAATGGACATCAACACAGGCATTAGTTGACTCAACTTTTGGCGTGTACATAAAGCATAACGTCCGTCAGCGCCCATACGTTGAGGCGCGTGCTGTTTTTTACAAGATAATGAAGGAACTCTACGGCAAGTCTCTTAGTTCTATAGGGCGTCGGGTTAATAGGACTCACGCAAGCGTTATCAATGGCCTAAGAAACATAGACAATTGGATGGTATATGATGTGGAGCTTAAGCAAAAGTATGACTCCATTATGTTGCAGATCATTGACACTAACAAAGAAATTGAGGAGTACTTATCATACGAGGAAATCCTTGATAAAAATATTTCTTTGAGAAGTGATGTTCAAAACTTATCTTTAACTATTCAATCACTTGAAAAAGAACTTAATAGAAGAGTCGTAAAGGAATATCGATTTGAAATTTTGTTTGACAGAATTGAACACCAGATACCAAGAGGCAAAGAGCACATGGCTAACATGAAGATTAATCAGTTTCTAAATGGACTATCGCTTTGAAGATGTAGAAGAAATTCTAACTAAGAATTGGTGCAACAAGTGTAAAATTAATCACTTGCTTCACATAGACTCCATCCTCTATCAGCAACTTGGGAATACATCCACCAAAGCAGAGAAGGATGCGGTGAAGAAGAAGTCGCGCAAAATTTATATGGCAATTAAAAAAATTGACCCTCAAATTGGTGATCGTTTAGTATCTTCTATGGACTAAACAATACACCATGTCCCTAAAAAAGGATTTAAACAACCCGCGGGTTGTCAGCATCAACTATACGATGTCAGAAATCAATAGTCTGACAGACGATATTTATGAAGGACTCATTGACTATGACATCAAGTCTATCGAAGTGAGTGTTCAAAGACTAATGGAGATTCTTACAGAGCTCCAAGCAAGTGTGAGCGATGGGAACTAAATTTAGAATGCGCCTTACTGACGATGAATACAAACTCATCACGGGACACAGGGCGTTAGAGAAGGAGTGCGAAGAGAAGGGCATCCCACTGGCGGACGTCAATCACTACTGGCACAAGGGTAAACACTTTTCCCTTCACGTAAACAAGCCCGGTGTCAATGTCGCCGACATGCGGGAAGAGATTAAAAAAGACATGGATGCGCACTCTCCAAAGTATCCAAAGATCAAAAGAGAGAAGTCAAAGGACGGGCACTGCCTCGTCATCGACCCGGCAGACATTCACATAGGCAAGCTGGCCACAGCATTTGAAACGGGGGAAGACTACAACTCACAGATAGCAGTTCAGCGCGTGCTTGCCGGCGTCAAGGGGATCCTTGATAGCGCGTCGGGATTCAACATCGAGAAGATTCTATTCATCGGCGGCAACGACATCCTGCACATAGATACGCCACGACGTACCACTACTAATGGAACCCCTCAGGATACGGACGGAATGTGGTATGATAACTTTCTGATTGCCAAGAACTTATACGTTGACTTGCTTGAGATGTTAATTGGAATCGCGGACGTTCACTTCATGTACAACCCATCCAACCACGACTACACGAATGGCTTCTTCTTAGCTGACGTAATTCAGAGTTGGTTTCGCAAGAGCGAGAACATTACGTTCGACTGCTCTATTGCGCACCGCAAGTACTTTAAGTATCACAGCAATCTCATCGGCACAACTCACGGCGATGGCGCGAAGACTCAGGATCTTCCCCTGCTCATGGCTCAGGAGGCATCAGCAAGCTGGTCCGAGACAAAGCACCGGTACGTTTATACGCACCACGTTCACCACAAGAACGCCAAGGATTTTATTGGAGTGACGGTTGAGAGCCTTCGCAGCCCAAGCGCTGCCGACTCTTGGCACCACCGCAATGGGTATCAGCACAACCCCAAGGCGGTGGAAGGATTTATCCACCACCCAGACCACGGACAGATTGCGAGACTAACTCACATCTTCTAAACGATGACTGAGTCAAGGCATAGAATTATATTAAGCATTGTAATAGTATTAAGCTTTCTTCTTACTATACACGGCATTAGTGTGGCTATGCACAACAATCAATCCCTTAGCGCAGACTGGAAAGAGCTATTGCTTTTATTATTGGGCGCCTTAATTGGCAACTTTGGAAAGGTTGTAGACTATTGGTTTAATCAAAATAAAAATAGAAAAGATGAGCGAAAAGGTAAGTGTAGGAAACGATAGCGCGGGCGCATCGGCAGGAGTATCTGCGGGCGCTGAGGTTACGAACACATCAGCAAGCGCCGGCGTAGAAGCGGGGGCAGAGGTACACGCAGGAGTGGAAAACTCAAATCAAGTTGGCGATGTAACCATCTCGCAAGAGGCACACGCTGGAGCTGAGGTTCACGCTGAAGCAACAGCCGAAGCCGGATGGGATGGAAGAAACGCATATGTAGATGCACACACAGAAGTTGGAGCATCAGTAGAAGTTGGAGCGTCTAACTCAGTAGAGTATGGTGGTGTAACTAACACAACAGAAGTCCACGCAGGCGCAGAAGCTAAAGCATATGTTGGAGCCAGCGGTCAGATAGGTGCAGATGGCGCTGAAGGTCACGCAGGCGCAATGGCTGGGGCATCGGTAGGCGTAGGAGCGTCTAATAGCACCTATGATAAGAATGGTAATGGCGCCCAAGCGGGAGCCGGCGTATCTGCCGGCGTGCAAGTAGGCGCTGAGGTTGGCGGTGGCGCCACCATGGACAATGGTGTTGCAACCGTTGGAGTGGATGGTGAGCTTGCGCTTTTAGTTGGAGTGGATGTTGACCTTTCAGTTAGCGTGGACACAAAGCCAGCTCAAGAGGCCGTAGTTGACACAGCAGGCACTGTCGCTAAAGAAACGACAAAAGTGGTGGAGAAGGTGGCGACACCCATAAACAATGCCGGTAACGCCGTTGTAGGCGGAGCCAAGGACGCCGGCAAAGCTGCCGGAAATATGATTGGCGGCATCACTGGAAAGAAAAAGAAGAAATGAAAAAATATCTGAATCTACTATTGGTTATTGGAATTAATATTCTATTTTGGATGGCTCTAATTCAGCTATTTTCAACTGTAATCAAATGAAAGACTTAATCATTGAGTACTACTCCGGACACGAGGACGGGGCGCCACTCTTTGCAGATGGCCTTGATGACGCAATCATAGGCATCTGCCCTGTAAGCTTTCGGGTAATATACTCCCGAAGCAAGTGCATAAACATAATTGCACAAGACATGAGCATAGAGGATGCTATGGACTACCTCGAGTACAACACGTTCAATACCTATGTCGGAGAGTTCACCCCGATATGGGCCGAGGACTTTTATTGGGGGGGCTTCGATGAAGAAGAATAACGACGAGGGGTGGCGGTTCCTGTACTGGGACGACCCGGGAGATAGCCAAGATAGTGTAGACAACCAAAAACCAAAAGAAGATGGAGAATCCGATTGATGAATTGTACCGACGATACCTATCCAATGGGTACATCACTCCCGAAGACGTCGAGGAGCTAAAAAAGGTATATGTAGAGGGGTACAACTGGATCCAGACAACGACATGAAGTACCGAGTCAACTACACCTACTTTGACCAAAGTAAAATGAGAGCTGCCAAATGGGAGCAACGAGAGAAGGACTTCGACACAAAGGAAGAAGCTCGAGACTTTGTTGGAAAGATTGAATGGAACGTGGCGGTAAGGAATGTAAACATTCAGCCCGTATTATAAAAGAAGAAGGGGGGCTAAGCCCCCCTTTATTATTCTAAAGACGCCTCCATTTCCTTGACCATACTCTGAAGCTCTTTCACTTCGGCATTGACGTCCATTTCTTTTTCAAGAGACTTCATCTCTTCATACATTTCAGGGAACATCTCTTTCATCTCTTTGTCGGTCATTGAAGATCTTTTTGTCTTAGACTTGCCCATGCCTTTATACATGTCGTCCATCAGAAGTCTTCGAACATCCTTGTAGAACGGAACAAATCCAGCATGTCCAAGAATTTCTAGCGGCAGTCGCTGGCTGAGGGCCCTCTTCTTGCGAATGATTGCGTCAACCTGCTTCTTCTCGCCGTCGGTTAGCTTGTCGTATGCAAACTTTGCCGTCTTAAATGCTGGGCTGTATGGACCACTCAAGCCTATTACAATGTCAATAAACTCCTGCTTTCGACTCTTGTCTCTGGAGATAAGGCTGAACTGTAAAGAGTCCTCGTACTGATTGTATTCTCCCTTGCGAAGGAAGTCAAAGTACTCTTCGTTTACAACCTCAATGGCATAGTTAATGGGCGCCTTGATAATGTTCCCGAAGTCACGTCCAAGAAGCAAGCCGCTGAACGCCGACATCATTGACTGCATAAGGCTTTGAAGGAAGGTCTTCTCTTCATCCTCGTCGTCTCCAACGATAAGCTTACTAAGCAAACTTCCAAGAATCTGGGACAGCATGGTGTACATAACCATTCGGCTTGTTACCGCGGCCATTAACGCCACTCCCTGCTTGCGCGTGAGCGAGCCCTTTCCGACGGCAGCGTACAGTCCGGTACGAGCTGCTGCAAATTCATAGATAAGGAATCGCTGCATGAAGCCATTAAACTGATTGTATGCGGTCGCCAGCCCGGACTGGTTTGCCTTTCTTGACCCCTTCAAGATTCCCATGAATGCATTGTCAGATGCGCCAGCTTGAATAGAACGATTGTCTGCCAATTCTTTTGACGCCTCGATGGCCTCAGCGTGCTCATTCATGTACGCCTCGTCATTAGCTGCGATCTTGTCGAAGTCGACATCAAGTCCGGTGATTCTCTTGAACTCATTTGCAAATGCACCAAACCAAAGGGGGCGCATTACAATCTTATCGGGGGTTGAAATCAAAGTGTCTGCCCCAAGCTCTACAAGATTCTTATACTTCTTGCCAGTGCGAGACCATCCTTGCTCAAGCAGGTTGATGAGTTTTGCCTTCGGAGCTTGTGTCTTGACGGCGCTTGATTGACCCAGCAATGATGTGTCAACAAATCGCCCATTGATGGTGTCCCCAGAGAACAGACGCGCGGACTGCTTGCTTCCTACATTGTTAAGAACCTCTACTGCGTCTGGAGACGTTATAATGCCGAACAAGGAGGTGCCAGTACTCAAGGCCTTGGGGTCATTGAACAGCGCAAACGAAAGGTTGGAGGTGAATTCGGAAGTTGCACGAGGCACACCCGCAAGCATTGCCCGGTATCCCTGCTTTGCTATCCACTTCATGGCGTCTTCAACAAACGTATTCTCTACGTAGTTATTTACCAATAGATTCGTTACTGCTTCATCAAAGGCGTACTCAATAGCATTTAGAATTTCTTGCTGTTGCTTTGTGATGCCACCCTCTTCGAGGTTCTTTTGCGCTTGAATAAATGTAGAGCGCGCAGTGCGGATGGGAGACGTTAGGTGGTAGTCCGTCAAGACAAACTTGGCGCCTCTCTTTGCTGAAGCAAACGCATCAAAGTTTAATGGAGTAATCTTTCCGGTACGCTCAATTAAAGACTTGGCCTTTGTTGATGGGCGCATCGACGTGTTGTACGCATCGACAAGAGACATACCCTCATTACTGTCGCTCTTGAAGTCATATAAGACATTGTGGTGAACGTAATTGTTCACGGGAGTAATCTTATCGCCTCGGATAATTGCGGCCGTGAAAACTGAAGTTTCAGTAAGTGATGAATTGATGTCCTGAATAGTCTTGATTGCTTTCTTCTCTGCCTCATTAAATGATTGGTCAAGCTTTTCAAGATTGATGTTGCCATCGGCGTCAGCATAAGAGTCGAGTATGCTCTGAAGCATGTCAATGTCCCCCATCTCAGCTGGCGTCTTGCCCTTCTTGATCTCTCTAATCGTAGCAGCCAAGTAATCAGCAGCAGAATGAACCTGCTTATTGTCTGGGTTGCTGTTATATTCAAGCTCCAGCAGGTAGGTCATTATCTTGTACTTAGACATGAGGGTCCTGTTCCCGTCATACTTAAATGACTTAGCAATAGCCTCAGCAGACCGGTCAAGGCGAGACTGAATGTCTCCGAACGCCGACTCAAATGCTGACTGCGCTTCGGCAGCAGCCTTAAGGACCGAATTAAATATGGACTTAGTATTAAAGTCTCCAAACAATTGGTCAATGTAAGCCAAGGGGTTACGTCGAATCATTTCGGCAATGCCTCCGCGCTTGGTCATGAAAGACTTAACGCGCCCAATAGCACTACTAAACGGCAGCGGCTTAGACTTGGCAATAGCACTTGAAAGCAAGGCGCCGTTTTCAACAGCAACCATTGACTCCTTGATGAGTTCGGCGTAATGGGGTAGGTATCCGTTGTTGATGTTGTTGATCACCTTGTAAAGGTTGACAAGCTGTTCGATAGTCAAGCCCTTGACGGCATCACTCTTGGCGAGTCGTGCAATCTCCTTGGCCAATTTTCGCTCGTCGCGAGTGGGAAGTCGCTCAGTATCAACATCAAGCTCATTGATGGCATCAATGGCCTCGTCTCGCTGCTCTTGCTTTTCCTCCTCAGAAAGTCCCTCAGTAATCGGGCGCTCTAAAATCTGAGACTTGTACTTGCGCATGAGGTCAGCCTCTTCTTGAGTGATTGTTTGATCCTCAATCATCTGCTTTATGGTAGCAGCATAGTCAAGCTTCCCATTATCGCCATACACCTTGTACTCGTATGCAATAAATCTATTATTCAACTCCTCAACCTTTGAGTACTCTTCGTCAATAGCGTCAAGTATTTTGGTTGAAAGATCAATAGCGCTAGTGAGTTCGGGCAGTGACAAGACTGCGGCTCGTTGTCCAAAAATCTCAACAAGAGTCAAGTAGCTATCAAACATGGCACTTGGAATCATGTTGGGGTCAATGCTAAACAAACGCATCAGGGCCGGAGCCAGCTGGCTTGAGATGCCAATCTTTTTCTGGACGTTCTTCTTTGCCACCGGCAACATCTTGCGTGCGTCATTCACTCGCTTAGCATAGTCAGCATCAGCAAACACCTTCGCCATGTAGTCAACATAATTGGCTACCGACTTTTCATTGAAAACATTTACAGAGCTAAACTTCTTGATGGCAACGGCTGCTTGAGTTGCGCTTATTTTGCCAGACATCTTTAGCGCATCAATGACATTCGCCAACTCAACGCTTGCTGAGCGCCATGCCCCAATGGCGTCCTTGGCGCCCTTAGCTTGGTCAAGGATTTGCTTCTTTAGCATATCCTTTTCCTTTACCGTAATGCTGACTACGTCCTTGATGGTTGCAAACAATCGAGCGACAGACGGAGCTGACCTCTGCTTCTTGCCGAACATCTTATTTACATCGCGCACTAGCTTCTCTCGCTTGACGTCCGTAGCGCGCTCGTAGACGGCAGACCCCATGACGTAATTCATTACGTTTTCAATGGTCTTTGATCTTGACACTCTGCGGTCGTTAGACTTCTTTATAATGCCATCAACTTCTTTCCATAGGCGTTCTTCGGCATTGTCAATAGTATCAAATGCAGCAGCGATCTGATCATCGCTAAATCCATTACGGGTTAAGAAGTCCCGGATAACCTTGTCGGTAATCTTCGCATCTCTCGACTGCTGGATATAATCTTCGGCAAGTCTTTGCGCACGACCCACTGGTTTTTTTTCTGACAAATCAATACCCTTGAGGTCCTTGCGTAAGAATAAAATAATCTGGTCCTCGGCCGCCACGTCCTCAGTTTCAAAAAGCATGGGGCGTTCTGATACTGGAACTTCAGATAATTTTTTAAGTCTTTCCTGCACGTTCCGAGCCTCAACCTCTCCTGCTGCACGCTTGTAGAATGCAATTGGCTCAAGTGATTCTTCCTTTCTTTTTAATTCATTAATTAAGGGAGTGGCAAAAAACGAAATGTCTGAGTATATAGGTCCGGGGTACTCATCCTTTATGATGCCCTGCTGTTCTTCTTTCCACCATTCGTCAAAAGCCGCTTGTGTCGTCATAGACAAGTCGGCATAAGAACGATACAGCTTATTGGCCAGCACCTTTGCAGATCGATCATCATCTTCTGTGATCTTTTTAAATGTGCCAGAATAAATTGTCTTGATTAAATCATAGATACGCTCAGGCTTATAGAAATCTTTTGGAGATTCATTTAACCCGAATGCGTCAGCAATATGTAACGAGCCCCAATCCTGATTATCTACTACTTTTCTATGGAGGTCATCATACATCTCAGACAACGAACTTGCAAGCGTTGTAAATTCTTGAAGTTTTTTAATCTCAAGCTTTATGGCTCGCTCCTTAACGTCGGCCTTATTTAATTTGGCCAACCTTTCTCCGATCTTTTCATTTGCCCCGAATGCAAAGCCCTCTATATCTTGAATGGCATGCTGAATCTCATGCGTCAAATAACTCAGTAATAAAAAAGACTCAGGGTTTGGGCTAGAGTTAATTGTTATACTGTCTTTCCCCGGAGAATAGTAAGCCCCAGACCCCGACATGGCCGCGGCTGGATCAAAATTAATTGTGAAATCTTTCAGCTTTGGGTATGCCTCATATAATTCCGGAGAATCGTAGAGGTCCTCAAGCCGCTTATATTTAGTAGTCCACTTTGACGGGGAAATCATGAAGCCGGCGTCCGTCTCAACGGTTTTCCCCTCTACAAATTCAAAGCTTGACTTGATCATCTTGCCATCTGGAATCTCATACCGCCACTTGTCGTCGACGCCTTTCTGCCATCCGGTTGCTGCAAATATTTGCTTGCCGCTTTTGCCGGTCGCTGCCATAATAGTTGCCGTCAAGAAATTTTCTCTCGCCTGTTTTGATAGGACGGCGTTTTCGCCAATGATCTGCTTACGGCCCTGCGCGGTAAGCTTCGGCATCTCCTCTCCCTTAACAATTATAACCCCCTTGTTTCCAAAAGAATTATCCTTTTTAACAACAGCCTTTCCCTTGAGTAGCTCGCTTATGTAGTCGACAAGCTCATTGCCGTCAAATCCCTTTTGAAAAACATCAACCGTCTTGCCGTCCTTGGCTCTCTTTATAATGTAGCTTTTTGGCTCTGGTCCGAGTTCAAATTTCTTTGCGCTATCAATGTCGCCTTTGAACCCTCTTGTGCTAATGACGGCAATGCCTCCATCCTTAAGGGAGTTAAAGATGTCAAGAACGATAAAGTCTCGGATATCCTTGGGTACAACATTCAATACATTAAGAGACACAATGCCATCGTACTTCTTGTCGATCTGCTCTGCGCTAGTATAGGTTACGGGACGCTTGCCTTTCCAGCGTTCTGGATTGACTTCAAGAGAGTCTACATCCTTGTTCATAACGCCACTCATGGCGTCGGTGCCTTTGCCAAGCCCGGCCCCGTAGTCGAGGACGTCGCCATAAACGCCAAGGTCCTTTAGGATAGTAGCCGCCTTTACATAGCTGCCCGTGGTGGTTGACACCTGCGTGGTGCCCGATGCCTTTGATAATGCGTCACCAATCTTTTGCTTTCTTGGTGCGGCCTTAATTGAAACCTCCGGCCCCTCTTTTACTTTTGCCGGAACCTTTGCCACGTACTGACCGCCCATAGCAGAGCGTGCAGCCTGAGGCTTCTCTCGCTCGGCGAGAGGGACCTGCGACCCCGTCTTGGGCATGGCGTTAGGATATACATTGCGTATGTCAATAGCATTATTAAACACCATTAACGGAGTGCCCTCAATAACAAAAGGATAGGATGGGTGCACCTTCATGCCCGGCTCCTTGCGAGAGTCGATGACCCTTGAATTCTTATCAAACTGAATTGCTGACACGACATCGCCATATCCAACACTCTTAAGTGAAGGGTCGTTTACGTAGTCAAGAACCCCGGTCTCCATCTTTGCCGTAGCATTTAATGGAGGAATGCCAAATTGGTCATACGACTTAGCCGAGAAGAATACCTTGGTAAAAGCGCCACGCTCTTCATAACTAAACTTACCCTCACCCTCAAAGGGCATAAGTCCCTCAAGGTCTGTGAGGCTTTTAATCTGTAAGGGCTTGCCCTTTTTTTCAAGAGCCTGCTGAACCTTGGTAACTTTTAATTTCTCATTAACATAAGCAACGATGTCAGCTTCATTGACACCTCTGGCAACGGCATTCTTAATCTCTTCGAGCATGTAGTCATAAAATGACATGCTCCCCGTAATCCCGTCGGGAGCTTGAGACATGACAAGGCCAATGCCGTCGCTCTCATTAACTTTCTTAAGTACCTTCTTTGCGTTCGTTTCGTCGGTAAACGCCCAGCCCATACCCGTTCCGTATGGGTAAAGGTAGCCGCCCATAAAATTATACTTTGCGCCTGACGGACTTTCAACCTCGCCGTATGTCGCTTGGTCGGCCGCAAACACAAACGCATTAGCACCAGACAATTCGTTGATGCTTCCTCGCTTAATTTCCTTGGTGTCTATGCCTCCTCTATTCAGTTGCTGCTTGCGCCCCTGCGCCAAGTCAATGCTTGGTCCTTCAGTGTCGTCAATGTCTGCGGGAATCGGCCCATCTCCAACAAGCGTTCCGGGCTCTGCCTCTCGGTCTAGAACAAGAACATCCGCCGCAGTAATGGCCTCGCCAGTGCTTACCTTTCTTGACAGAACATTAAGCAAGTCAACAACATCTTGGTCTGACTTAGTAAACTCTTCTATCTTAAATCCAACGCTGCGAGCAATCTTTTTAATGAATTCTACAATTGAATTCTTGGCTGGGGCAGATAAGGTTCTGTACTCCTCCGACATGATGCCGAGCAATTCAGCTAGACTTTCTTCATTTCTAATGTTGGCATCGTAGTTTTTCGAGAACTCATCAATACGAATAGCCAAATTGCTATTTGATGGCAATGTCTTTCGTACAGACTGCATCATTTTTTTAGCGACAACCTGAGCGACCTCGTCATTATTCTTTACTTTATCAAGTAGAATAGCGTGGAACACTTCGTGAGCAACCGTTGAACCAGTGGCCTCCTCTAGGTTAATATGTATTGTGCCGCCTCCCGATGGATCATAGTAGCCCCTATATGTTTCGCCGACAGCATTCTTAAACTCAGAAGATGTTGCGTGAGCTACAATCTTAACTTCCGGGAGAACACTAGCAATGGCCTTCGAGGCGTACTGAGCAACCTTGATAATTTTATTGCGCTTAGTTAACGCAGTCCCAGATAGCGGAGCAGCGCCCTTCTCATTGATGATTAGGTTGTCGCTAACAACTGTAGACTCTGGAAATAATTTATCAATAGCTGCGCGCTCTTCGGCAGTTACTTCTTCTTCGACACCCGTTTCGGGAGTGACTTGAGGTTCTGCTTCGGGTGCTCCTTCCGCCACTTCTTCGCCAACTGCGGCTTCTGGCTGAACAGGAACTTCACCTGCTGCTTGCTTTTGAACGGCATCTTCTTCTGGTTTTTTGGCCGACTCTTCAATTGATTCAATCTCATCAAGCAATACGTCTCTGCGCTTACGCAGTCCCGCTTTTATGGATTCGTCATCAACGGCTTCGATGGCCTTGTTATTCTTTACGATTTCCTCATTGAGTGCGTTTAACTTCTCCACCTGATCTTCGGGAAGGCTGTTAACAAACTCAACGTAGTCTGTGTATATCTTATTCTTTTCGTTGGTGAGGTTGTCACGCAAAGATTCCAAAACACTTTTTGTGTCTGGGTCTTGCGCTTCTTGGATTGCAACATTCAACTTCTCTAGCTGATTGTTAATCTGAATCTTGCGGTCAATGTCCTTGACCTTAGAGGCGAATGCTACTTCGGTGATACCGCCGGGGATCTCTGCGACGGCCTCCGTCAAGATGGCAGCAACGTCAGTAATCTTTCCCTCGGAGATAAGCTGTGCTCCCGCTTCGCCTGTGGCGCCGGCCGACATTTGTGCAATTACCTCTTTAATGGGACCCTTCAGTTGCCCAGCAACACCAGCGCTAATAGCATCGAGTGCGGCAACAAATGTAGCGGGGGCATCTACCTTTGAATAGATGTCATTCATTAATGCCTCATCTCCAAATGCTGTTCTTAATGCATTGGGATCATAAACATCAACCCCATTTGCCTCCATCTCCGCAAGTATTCTTGACGACATTTCGGCACCAAGAGAATTGATGCCAGCTAAGTAGGCCGAGGTCCCCATCCCTCCGGTAACCGCGCCAAGGGCTAAAGATCGAGTTATGTCTCCAGTGGTAAGTGATCCAGCGCCTCCGGTCATCTGAACGGCTGACGTAACAAGTATCTCCGTGAGGAAGGTAGCTGGATTGCTGGCAAGCATATCAAAGAAATCACCAGCACCAGTGCCAGCCATTTTAGATGACAAGAGCTTTTCGCCCTCCTCATCCGCCGCCTTCTTTAGTTTTGCTACGCGCTCGAAGTCGGGCACGTTATCAGAAAGGTTGTTCTGTATCTGAGCATTCAATGCTCCCACGTTGTATGCCGTAACGGTATTGTCTACGTAATTCTTTACGTCAATAAAAGCCTGGGCATTTGTGCTGTTTGGATTTACAATCTTGTCAACAACAAGGCCAGTTAGGCCAAAGGCGGTTGACAGCCTGTTTTTGGTTTCATCCGATACCATCACGTCAACCTGACCAACTAAATCAGAAATTGTTGGTGCGCTAATCTTTTCATAACCAATTGTACGCGCTTCGGTTGGAAGCTCCTGAGTTACTGGCTGGGCTCGGATTGCTTGAGCCGCTGCCTCATCAACGACAAGAGGCTCAACAGGTGCCTGTTGCTCCAAGCCAATTGACGCTGGCTCCTCGTATGGAATTTCTTTCGTAACTGGCTGAGCCTGAACCGCTTTCGCGGCAGAGGCATCCATTGTCAATGGCTGACCCTCTACATATGAAGGGGCTTGATACTCATCCTTTTTTGAAATAGCCGAAGTAGGCGTCTCCATAGGAGAGGCCAATGGCTCTTGAGGAGAAGAAACCTCTGAGGGTTCTTCTTTTTTTTTTACTTCTTGAGCTGGGTACTTTACGTCGAACTCTTCGCGCGACTTCGTGTATAAACCATCTCTGGTTACGACGCCGAATAATTTATCGCGATATTCAGGCTCTTGATACTTAACTACAAACTCATCAAATGATTTAGTGTAGTACCCCTTAGACGACAATACATCGTATAACTTTTTTAGCTCATCATTCATGAGACAAATTTAATCAATTTATTTCTAGAACTATTAGTCTAGTTCGCCAGTTCCAGAAAGTCCACCGGTCGCATATAGCTGAGCAAGATTCTCTGGAGACGTGTTTGCCGTAATGAAATCAGATATTGCCTTTTGATTTAGAGTGCCGTCCTTTTCGTTGTCAACGCTTATTGTCAGAGTGGCACCAGCCTCCCCGTCCTTTTCAGGAGCCGTGATGACAACCTCATCGTTAAACCATTTTGTGTCAAACGTAAATCCAAGACCAGCGAATGAAGCCTCAAGCAACTGTCTAACTTTACCTTCGTCGTCGCCCTTTAAATCATCAACACTTGGCAGATTGCTTGCGACATATTTTGGCAACTCAGTAAATGCACTGACTCTAGTTCGTGATGCTCCAGTTCCCTGAAGCGCCTCCTGAGCAAACTTTTGATTTGGATTAGATACGCCAGCGGCAGACAGTGCACGATTTACATCATCAACTCCATGGATCTCGTTGCCCATTTCGGCCCACTGCTGTGCGGTTACATCTTCTGCGTTAAACGTGCGAGAGCCAGCTCTCATTGTTCCGCTTCCATCATACTTAAGAGTAATGGTCTTACCCGATGGAATGATCGCAGAAAGCCCAGCTTCTTTTGCGGCTTCTGTTCCTAGTAATTGATTTGCTGCACTTGTCTGAGCTTCTTTAGTCGTACCAAAGGCAAGGTTATGCCATCTTCCAACATTTGTTTGCTGCTCTTTTCTTTCTTGACCAGCAGCATATTGCCACTGTTGTTGTTGTGGCTGGCGTGGCGTCTCAATACTCTTGAGTTGAACACGCAACTGAGCGCGCAATGCTTCGCGCGCAACTTCCTTCTGCTTGTCCGTGAGCTGTGGCTGGAGTAATCCATTGGCATCCTGCTTAAGCAGGATCTTATTAGGGTCCTCCTGCGCCTCGGCCCAGTTTTGAGTAAAGCCATACCCCCCGGCATAATCAGCCAAGACGCTTGCGGCAGCACGACTAGATGCCATCATTGATGAAACAATATCATCCTCTGCTTTCATGTATTCAGGTCGCTGCATAGCGTCAGTGAGACTCGTAACCCCTCCACTCATAATAGAGCGTGTCACGTCGCCGAGCGCCTTTACGCGTTTGTTTGTTTCTCCAACAACATCATAGCGGTTGACCTTATCCTTGCGCCTTGCGGTCATATAACTGATAGGCATAAGCTTGGACGGATCTTTAATGACATTGCCCTGAGCGTCTCGTGTGGCAATGTACATTCGGCCGTCAACGGGATTAACGTATACGGCCTTGTCCTTGGTGATGCCAAATGAGTCAAGTAATTCGTTTTGATAAATCTCTTGCTCTCCTGCTGTGCCGTCCTCAAGTCGCTTTGTCATCTCATCCCAGTCGGTAGCAAATGAAGTAGCAGCCGACTGCATCTGGCCTAGGTCGTCCATGATGTTCTGGCGTTGCTTGAGGTATTCGTTAGGGTTTAGGCGCCCGGCCTTCATCTCTCGGTACGCCAAGCCCAATGCTTCTTTCACATTATTGGCGGCGTCCATGTAAAACTCGGAAGACACCTGAGGCTGACCAGCCGACAATTCATTAATGGCCGTTACCGACTCATTGGTTACGCGATCAATTTCATCCTTCTTGGCTTGACGCTCCTTATTAATTCGAGTCAGGTCGTCAGATACGGTCTTGCCAATAGAGCCCCAATCCACATATGAATTAAGGTCTACGCGCTCTTCGTATTTATAAAATGTCTTAGCCATTAACTGGTGGAATTAACGAAGAGAAATAATCAGATGATCCAAGGTCAAATGTGGGGCGAGTTGGCCTTAACAATTGCTGCTCTCGCGGGTCCATCTGCTTCATAGACTCAAGAAAATCCGCATACTGCTGCTGTTCTGTTTTCAGCGATGAAAGTTGCTCCTTCATTTCCTCTGGAGTCTTTTTTAGATTATAAAGAGCAGACGCCTCAAAGCCCTTGGTAATGGAACGACCAATGCCCTTGGCCATATCGGCGGTAGCCTTGTCCATGGCTAACTGCGCAGCTCCTGCTGCCGCCTGAGCTCCTTCCGCCTCCTGAAGGTCGATGCCAGCGAGTGCGCCAAGACGGCGCGCCTCATCCTGTGCGACCATCACGTCGCGCTTGTATAGGTCTTGAGCCATCGCCTCACGCTCCTGCTGTAGGTATTGAGATCCAACAGCGCCAACGCGACCAACGCCACCAAGAAGGCCCCGCATTCCAGATTCAGCCAATGCCTCTGTAGCCTGCTTCTGTTGAGCTGTGAACTCACGCATTGCTGTTTCGTATGCCTCAAGGGGGACCTGAAGTTCCTCGAGAGGGGCCTGCTCAATCTTACCCTTAGCAGCTTCAATGGCCTTAGCGGCAGAAGCCTCAGCCTCTTTCATTAATCTTTTCTGCTTTGCTCGTTCGGCATAGCTGAATCCGACGCCGATAAGCTCTGGGGCTACAGCCAATAATACTGGAATGGGTATCATGTGTACTTGTTATTAATAACAGAACGAGTTATTGCAAAGGTAACCAAAATCATGGATAGGATTTAAAGATACTAGACATAACGCTAAATAACTCAACGGGCTGCGTATTATTATTAGTAAGAGTGAACTCACAGTAATAACCTCGAACCCCGTGTGATTCTGCTTGTTGATTTTTAGCATAAAGAATAAAGTCCCCCGGAGAGGGGACGGGCCCAGCAGTGGCATCAACAGTGATGACCTTTCTGTTTGTTGAAATAGCAGTGACGTTTCCAACCTGCAAAGGAGTAGAGCCAAAATATACGGTATCTCCGATGCTTATAATGCTATCTATTTTAATTGAAAAGCCAAGTTCGTATATGGTTCCGCCTGTGTTTACAACGGTAAGAACGCTTCCAATGCCATTAACTGAGCGCATTAAAAAGTTAATTGGAGACTCTTCGGATCTAATGAATGAGAAATACGTTCCCTCCTTCAGCTCGAACCAAGCCTCATCAATGTACCCGTTTTGCAAGTCGGTAAGGGCAGTTGCATCCCAAGGCGCATCAGACTCAAGGGCCAGCGTCTTAAACAACTTAACCTCCGTTGGCGCTGCATTGAATACTGACGTTACGGTAGACGGGTAGTTTACGCCATAAAAATTATTGCGCGTGTTGTTTGTGTTGTGTCGGTATAGGTTGCCCCCCTTAAAAGTGTACAGGTAGTTATTCATCCCCATTATGTAATCGGGAATGTATGAATAAAAAGATGGGAATCCTTTTACTGCTTCGCTGTATGTAATGGTTACATCGCTCATGATACGCAGGTCATGTCAAGTTCATATTGCGTGGGCCCACCCACTATAATGGTAACGTATGCCTGAGTGGGATACTCTGCTGCCTTTGGCACGACAAGGCTTCCCGAAGACGTCACAAAGCCACTTGAGTATACGACGCCATTGTACATCACTTGAAAGACCATGGGGTCAGCGATAAGCCCGACAGTCCATATTAATGAGAAGGTTCCCGTTGCGGTGCCAAGCTCGAGCGTGAACTCGCGAGTGTCTGAAGTGTCTGCATCAATGTGGCTTCCGCATGGAATGACAATCTCAGGCATCTCTACTAGTGCATCCTTTATCGACAAGACGTATTCGTCCATGTATGGGTCATACCCCCCGAGCTTCTGCCCATCAAATGATTCAACAAACTTATCTCGGAACCAAGAGCGAAGACCATAGCTTGAGACAACCTCCAGCTGTTCGCCTCCGGCAGACCCTCCAGTAAGTTTGATTACAGCCCCCCGCTTGGCGTCAGTGAAGAATCGATCAAAGCCATGGGCAACAAAGCTCTCTGGGTTCATGCTAATTCCATACTCCTCAACTCGAGCAATTTGCTTGCCGAGAACTTCGGGCACGGAAGTAATGGCGCCTCCACCAGCAGCATCAGACAACAGGTTTTTTCCAGCAAGTACATATGAAATCTTGTCCTCCTGAAGGACAAGGATGTCGGTCTCTCTTGCGTGCATCTTTTGAATGGATCCAAATACGATCTCCATGTCGGCAAAGTTTGCGAGGGCAAGGTTGAACTCATTTAACTTGTTGATGTTTGTAGACCTATTGTATACACCGCTATAGGTTATGCTTGCCTCATTGCGCGTCTGGCGATACGCCTCTTCGGAGATGCCATTAAATCTATTGCCAAGGGTAAGATAGTTCCCAGTGATAGAGTCCATTATTTTGTATCCCTCCGAGCCGTTTCCAAACGTATAGCAGTTAAAGAAGTCTAGATTAATAATGGCCGGATTGACGGCTGATTGATTTAATACATTTCCATAATGATATCGGTTAACGATGGCATAGCTGTCAGCGCTTTCAAAAAACAAATTTTCGACAGCGTCGGCGGGAATAGTTTCAAAAACAAGATACTCAGTAGACCCTCCAGTAATAGAAAAATTATCTGGAGACATCTTAGCATATAATCCGGCTGGCGCTCCAGAAATAAAGCTTGCGGGTTGCGACTGAATGTCAAGGGCCTCAACCTCAACCACGTTATTCATCGGACCAAACGAGTCCGTCTTTACGATCAGGGTATCGCCAACAGAAAACTTTGTTTGGTTCTGGCCTTCGAGCTTGAACCAGTACCCAAGATCCACAGAGTTGTAAATGTCCGTGGCTTTTACGTAAACAGTGTTATACCCAGCAATAGATGGCTTCATTACAAACTTATAACGAGAGGCCCAAGGGGGCGCCAAGCTATTAAATCTAACTTGAGCAAAATTTCTTGACTCTGAAACGCTTATGGGGAAAAACACCGTATTGTTCTCAGACGTTAAGACCGTTGTGTTGCGACCGTATTTATCCATATACACAACCCCAATCTCATAGTCGGCATTGCTGTGAAGACTGCGATTGTAGTTCCTTTTAATGTATCCAACAGAAACATTATCGACCTGAAAATAAAAATACAAGAACTCAAGGGGATCATCACTTCGCTGGTACGCCATTGCGGGCACCTGAATGTTAATGATGTTACTTCCCGGGGACGAGAACGTGCCAAAGGGCGAAGGGATTGCGGTGATGCCGTATCCGTATTTAGCCCAAGAAGCGTCTGGAGCGATGGTCGGATCCGCCGGGGTATTAGCAGAACATGCGAAGTTATCAGTAAGCGTTATGCCCTCACACGCCGTGGCAATTGGCTGAATGTTCCCTGTAGTGCCAATGGCATCTTGAAACACCGAACTATTAAAAAGGTCATATGCCGTGGCATAGCTGGCGTCAAGAACAAATGTTACAGAAGCCGGAAACTTACTTATCTGCTGCCCTCCGTATGGAGATGTAGACTGATTAATATAATACTTTAGCTCTAGGTCTATAGTGACAACATCCCCCTGCTGTAGTGTAACAGCACCAAAGTCTAAATTAATTGCAGAATCTACGTATGGCAAAACCGGCGCTCCTATGCCGGATATGTTATAGCTTGCTGTGCCGTTGACAATTTCAACCTCTAATTGCTCTAGGTATGCGCTTTCGCTGATTGGAATTGCCGTGTAATCAATAAGAATGGGGTCTCCATTTGTCTCAGTGACATCATAACCCTCAACATAGTTTCCGTAAAAGATGCGGTTACCCATCTCCGTTTGAGCCTTGGCCTTTAGTGGCACGTTATCAAACAAACGAAGCAGCTCGCTCTGCGGTAGCGTTGAGTAAATCTTACTGTTGGAAAACTCAATCGTCTGCGTGGTGTTGTCTGCCCACCCCTGTTCCTCCTTGGAGAACTTCTGAATGACGTTGATGACGTTTGAATTTATTTGCTTAAAGCAAAGATCAATTCCGACAACTTCATCTCCGCCCGTGTAGAACGACACATCCACACCGTTGAATAGGTTCGTCATGCCATCGTTAGCAAACGACTGTTCATTGACATTGAACGGAGATGGGCAAAATGCAGCAGAAGAGAACTGAGATAGTGCGCTATACTGCCCGTCTAAGTATTTATATCGGTACGCAAAACAAATAAAGCGAGTATCTAAGTAATTCTCCCGTCCGGCTACAATCTTAAACTGAATGTCTGGAGATTGGATTGGGGGAGTTAGGATAACGCTAATGTCAACCTCAGTAATCTGATCGACCCCAGCAATGGGTGCTGGATACTTGCGAGTGATATTAATCTTTCGCGGAGGGTTGAGGTTGTCCGTCCAGAACAACATGTCATCAATCAAATTAACTCCAGTAATTAAATACTCTGGGTTGAAATTAAGTACAGATGTAGACACCACATGATAAGAAAGGGCATTGATGTTTGTGTTATATGACACAACCATATCTACGCCTGCTACTTGGTCATGAACAAACCAGTACATGGTCTCACGAGTCCCGTCTTCATATGCCCCAATACAGACAGCTGTCGCAGACAGTGGGGATCCATTATACTCGACCGTTGTGAGCTGTGTATTACCCTTGCTATTTTCGATAGCACCAATGGTGGAGTTTTCCGTAGAGCCAAGTCGAATGTTTAAGGCGTCGCGGTATTCACCCATGGGCAAGATGCGCTCATCGACGCTCTTGTTCATGCGACCCTTAATGAAGTTTGTTTGGATATCCATATTACTTAAGCCACTTATCTTGACCACGTAAGCTCATCAATAGGCGTCCGGGGTGGATGTTGCTCATTCTAATTTTAGCATTGCGCAGTAGCGCTGTCTTCTCTTTTCGTGAGCGATTCACGATATACTCCTGAACCCCCAATTTAGCAGACAGGATGGCATAACGAATATATGCGTATACATAATCCTCAAACATCTTGTTGACGCTGATGGCGCTTATGTCTCCACTCTCCATGCCGTCGGACACATACTCTAACAGGCACAATTGATTGTCCATGCCAGAGCTAAAATTAATTACGCCAGCTTTCTTGTCAATGCGGAACGTAGGGTTAGCATTTGCGGTCTCAGTATTAAGGCCGTAGCGCGCTCCAATTCCATACTCGAAGTACCAGCTTCCTTCAAAGTTCCATCCGGCCTGTCCGTCAAACATAGGATTGTTCTCGTTGAGGTAGATGCTCTTCTGTTGTCCGGTGATTCGTGCCCAATCAAGATTAGAGAATTGAGGCTGCAAAATATTCCCCGTCTCGTCAAATAAAATACGTCCGCTTTGATCCTGAAGATATGCCGCTGCGCTATTGAGCTGAATGTTCTCAGTCAGCGGAAAGATGACGCCATCTTTGTACATTGAAATGCGCACCCAGTTGACATAGTCAGAGGGTAAAACAAAACGAAGCTGGCTATCAACACTTAACTCAAGGGCTTTGACCTCCTTGAACGCGTCGTAGTTGAGCTCCTGAATTGCGCGCTTGGCATGAAACAACACTTGGTATCGGTTGATGTTATTAACCAATTCATTATTCCCCGCATAGATCAACATGAAGTTGTTGACGATGTCAGAAAGGCTAGTGTACTGGTATGAACCCCAGTTTGCATCTTCTGGAGATGCGCCTGAGTTTGCATAGTACTGATACTGAGTTAGATATGCCATGTCTTATTTTTCTGCTATATTTTCTTGCTGCTCCTCTGTGTTGCCAAAGTTGACAACATCTGCTTCGCGAATTGACAGCCCAGCATACTGAAGGATTTTAACTACCAGTGACGGCTCGTCCGAAAGAGGGAGCTCAAAGTCTTGATAGTCTACCGCAGTCTGGTTGAAGATAGGCTCTCCATTTGCCAAGGTTTGGAATGTCCACTTGGGATCCTTAGGGTAGCGAATGTAAAACGCGCTAACGTCTGAGGTCCCGGTAATAGTTGTTGGGTAAACATCTACAGAAGATGCTGATGTTGCGCCAAGGATTATTGCTGATGCGCTAACGGCTCGGTACACGTACAATGGGAACGCCGTCGTTGGAGCCATCAGTGTCGATGCCGTTAGGTTGCGAATCTTACTCTCTTCAATGCGCTCAATCTCAACTCCAGTGGGGTTGTATTGCAATACGTTTAAGTAATAGCAGTCACTTGGCACAAAGTAGCTGTTGTCAGATAAGTTTGAAAGCTCAGCGGATGTTGAGAATGAGGAAACAACTTCCTCAAGTTGTTTGGTAACGTCAGCAAGGCCAGTGCCTGACATGCGGGCATTCTCCTTGTTAATCTGATTATTAATCTTATAAAAGTAATCTTCAAAAATGTCAAGCTGCGCCTGTTTCGCAAACAGATTGAAATCTGCTGGCGAGATATATCCGTAATTGTTTTTATTTATTACTGATAGTACAGTATTCCTTACTGAGTTTATCATCTCAAATCGTTTTCACAAAGATACTTAAAAAAAAGAGGCCGCTAAATTGCGGCCCCTCTCTGTGTATAGCAAGTCCTGCGTTACAGGTTGTTTTCCAAAAGCTTCAGAGTCTCAATGCCTTCGTCGCTCTGGAGGTATGACGACACAATGTAATTCATTGACTCGCCGAATGGAACCGTAAGCATCTTGCTCTTGTTGTTTGGCAAGTTGAAGTACACGTCCCGGTTGTTGTTTCGGGTGCGAAGGATGCCAGCATTAAAGAACTTAGCAACCTTACTCTGCAAGTCAAGCGTTGGGTCGCTGAGCATCTCCAAGAAAGCGATAGGGCTCCGCTTGGCGTATACCAATACATCACGTTTAAGTTCAGCTGTAGTCATTGTATCGACCTTGCCTCCAAGCATGATGCGGCAGATGTTTTCAAGCATCTCAACATCTAGTGATCGAGCCGCAATAAGTGCATCTACCTCAGCGTCAAGGCGTTCCACTTCCTCCATGGCGTCACGCTCTGAGTTTACTTCCTCAAAGATGCTGCCATATCCGGGGTGGAGAGACAAGAAATACTGTAGTACTGGGTTAGTTTTAGGAACAAACAAGAAGCCATCCTCAAATACGATAGGCTCCAAGATTGCGTTGCCGTCCTGCTCGTCTTCAAATGGACTGCGCTGGTTGCGGGCGTAACGAAGTGCGCGGTTTGTTTGTCCATCAAAGTACAAAAGGGGTTTACGGCGAGAATTGCGTGACGCAAGCATAAAGGATAGCGGTGCGTTCTTGCGGCGAAGGATATAAGACTTATCCTCGGGGGTGAGCGTTTTTTCCATGATTCAGATATGATTAAAATTAAAAAAGGGGAGAGGGTTTTACGCCCCTCCCCAGATTTTGATTAGTCTTCAAAGATGAAGAAGTTGTTAGCACCCAAGGTACAAACTGCGCGCTCAGAAAGGAAGTGAACCTCCATTGCATCCAAGCTAGAGGTGGAAGCACCACCAGCAGAACCAGTAACCCAAGTCTTATAACGACGATCTTCAGTCTCAGAAGCACGATAGCGAACGTGCAAGAAAGGACGCTTAGCGTTCTTACCGAGGATCTGGTCATAAACCGTAGTAGAACCAGCGGGAACCAACATACCGTTGATCTTGCCTGCATTCAAACCGCCACGCATGGTGGGATCGTTCAAGTATTTCCAATCGGTCTTGTAGAAGTCATAACCACGAGTAAAGCCAGTGAAGCCGAGGTTCAATGCCATGTCCTTGTCGTTATCGAACAAACCGTAAGAAGTACCGCCAACACCGTAGGAGTTTTGAGCAGCCAACATATCGTCGATATCGAAACCGAACTGACGATCCAAGAAGATTACGTTCTCCTGAATAGAACCCTGCTTGTCTAAGCGCTCGATGATAGAATCGAATTCGCCAAGAGTAGATGGGTTACCACCAGACCATACGTTACCGCGTTGGTTAACAACGTAGAATACACCTTCAGAACCTTTGTAGGTAACGCCAGCGCCAGCAGCGGCACCAGAGCCAGCCTCAGCAGGAACTGCCTCGATCATAGCCGTCTCCATGTAGTCTTCAAAGCGCAAGCGAGTCTCGTGCTCAGACTTCAAGTACCACAAGTAACCAGTAGCACCGTTCTCAGTGGTGACCTCAACCCAGCCAATCTGAGCCATGTCGGAACCAGAGACAGCGTACTTGTCCTTGATGATGATGGGGCTGTTCTCGAAGATAACGTCGTCAGCCTCCAAAGAGCCTTCCATTCCGTCAGTTCCCTTCTTGAATTCAGAACCATAGATGAACAAGCTACAAGCAGCAGCAGCAGCAAACGTCTGACCGCCAGCCTCATAATAGGCAACGTCAATCGTAGAAGCAGCCGTGTCAACAGCAGTTACAATAGCCTTGTTGTACAAGGTGGCTGCACCTACGTTGGCAGACACCATGATGGTTTGTCCAACGCGGATAGCGATAGCTCCACTTCCGGGAACAAGCGTATCGTTGATGGTCAATGTAGCGGTGTCAGAGGCAGCGGCGGCAGCGGAAGTAACATTGGTGTACTTCGTGTGCAAGCGACCCTGCTCGGCCCACTTAATAAGGTCGGAGTTAGAGGGCATCTCTGCTCCAACCATGCGCAAGAAAGATGCTACGGTGCGGTTACCGTAACGCTCGAACTCCTTCTCGTATGTATCGGGAAGATACTGATTCAAGAAATCGAAGTTCGTGATGTAGTTGGTAGACAATGCTACCTGTTCAGCACTGGGTTGTAAATCAAACCCGGGTACTGCTTGGACTGTTCCAGCCATTTTTTCTTTGTTTTTTTGTTATTTTTTAGAACGAATTTTGAGTCCTCGACCACTGTCGTTACTCATTGATTTTACGTTGAAGCCACCCTTGTTCAATGATTGAGGCGATTGTCGGACATCCATATTGATGTTTTTAGACTTTCGCGTTACGTCATCAACCGCAGCAGACATGCCTTGCTCATAAAAGAACTTAGCAAATCGTTCTGGATTCATCGCGACGGCCAGTGCCTTGTGGTACCCCTTGGCGTCATTGATTAAGCCATCCTCATTCATGTACTTTTTAACGAAGTTCGTGATGTCGGACTGAGCCTTCTTCATTTCCGCAGCCTCAGCAGGAGAGTAAACTACTGTTCTATCGTTGACAGAGAATTCAAAACCTTTGAACTCGTCACCGAAGACCTCGTTCGTCTTCTGCTCAAACCATTCGTACCGTCTCCGGTTCTCCTCTTGGGCGCTTTGAGCCTGTGCCATATATTCCCTGTAGGCCTTAGAAGCTTCAGCATCTTCTTTAGAAATGACACTCCCACTTGACTCAAGGGGCGCGCGGTATTTCTCCTTCTGATCCTCAAAGAACTTCTTTGCCTTTGCAAGCTCTTTCTTCTTAGCTAGTTTCTTACGCTTGATATCTGACTCATCATCGAGCTCTTCGTCATATGAGAAACGCTCTGAAAGCATAAACTCAATGTCCTCGTTATCGAGGTCAGATTCAGTACTAGCGTAGTACTGGGCTATAAGTTGATCCGGGCTTAACTCATCAAGGTCTTCATTTAACTTCATAAAGTCTTTAATGCCTCGTCCCGTTTCCTTTTTATAATTCAAATAAGCGGCGACATCTTCAGGTAAGTCAACGGATTGTTCGCGCTCAGCGAACAATTGGTCTACTGAATCAATCTGCTTATTGTAGCGATTCTTAATAAATGAAAGAACGTCTTCCTCACTAAGTGAGGGGATTGTTTCTTTCTCCTTTGATACCACCGCTTCTGGGGTGTCATTAGAGACTTGACCTTGATTTAATGACTCTTCGTGTTTAGCCAAGAGTTCATTTTCAATTTGCTGAACTGACTTAGATTCAACCTCGCCAAGTTCTTTTACCTTGATTTCCATAGATTTAATTTAATTAGACAAAGTTATAGTAAAAAATATATTGATTATCGAGGATTGAACTCCGCGAAATCAAAGCCATCCAGAGAGTCTTCATTAGACTCAAAGTCGACGGGGGGTAAATTGTTTTTGCGCTGTTCAATAAGTTTAGATTGCTCACTATTCTGTTGACTAATGCGTTTTGACTTCGCCGTTTCGCGCTCATCTTCTCGCTGCTTTAAGGACGACACCTCAACTCCTTTAAGCTGCATCTGGTAGCCAAACTCCTCAGCCATAAGTGACTTCTTAAATTCTGCCTCATTGCGCATCTTCTCAATTTCAAATGCAATCTCCGCCTGCTTGACCTGCATCTTGCTCTGCGTCTCTGCCTGAATCTGCTGCATGGCAGCCTGTGCCGCAATCTGTTGTGACTGTTGTTGCATCTGAGCTTGAGCCTGCTGCTGCTGCATAGCGGACAACTGGTCCTGCTCATACTTCTGCTTGCGCTTAACCTTCAGAAGTTGGTTTGCCATCTTGAGGTTTTTAACCTCACGAATATCAATGGCATCCTCTAGGTTTATGTCACCCTTAGATAATGCCATCTGAATGTTTGCTTCAAGCTGAGCCTTCTGCTCCTCGTCTGGAGAGACCTCAATAAAGATTCCAAAATCGTACAGGTATAGATCCTTAATCTCCTCAAGGATAGATACGTTATATTTTCCAATCTGCATGATGAACTCTTCCTTCTGGTCTGAGTATTCAAGAATGTCAGACACGCGCATAGCGAGAGCCTCTGCCAGAGTGCGAGTCAGGTACAGACTGCTCTCCAAGATGTGACGAGTTGCTGTGTTTGAGTTCAGGGCGGCAAGCTTCTGCACGCCAACCAATGCGTTGGGGTCCGGAGTAGAGCCATCGCGAGCCTCATTAAGGCCGGTGACCGAACGGATCATGTCCACGTAGTGATTGTAGTTGCCAATAAGCGCAGCCATTTTTTGCTGCCCAGAGTTCCCAGTCAATTGTTGAATGGGCACGCGGGCATTGTTGAATTCACCGTCCTGAGTATAGGAGCGTCCAACGACACTACCTGTCTGGAAGTAAAGGCGCAGTGCGTCTTCTGGATTGTATGACGCCCCATTGCCCAAGTCGACTTCGTTTAGTCCATCAGCGTCAATAAATACGCCATCTGGGACCATACGTGAAATGACCTGTTGCAACTTAAGGTGCGTAATCTGAATCAGGTCAGCAAATGGAATCATTCGACGAACTAAAGATTCGATGTTACCCTTGTACATGCGAGGAGCTACTGCTACATAGTTTGGCATAGCATGCTGAGATGCGGACTTAGGACGAACCATGTTCTCCATCATCTGCCACTTAAGCATGATGTTTGTTCCCATCACCATGACGCCCTCGTACCACACATCGATGGTTTTTTCCATCTTTGTGAAGTTACCCTCCTCCATCATCTCTGCCGGAGGATTGAATGTGTCGTCCTTCTCGATGACACGAGCGTTGCCATCTTCAAGAACTTTCTTTTTATATACGAACTTCTTGGTGGTCTTATAATTAAAGTACAAGAGAGTAGCCGTATCGCGAGCGAATACATCGTTCTCATAGAACTGCGCCACATTGAAGTAGTCATACCAGCTCTGGCTATACTTTGAAATAGTATCTAAGTCCTCGTTCGTTAGAGTCTGATCAATCTTTAGCAGCTCCGTAATGGGCAACGTCTTAATCTCTCCCCAATAGAAGCAGTCTTTGAACTGAGGGTCTTCGGTGTAGCTATACACCACGTTTGCCGGATCGACGTAGCTAATCTTAACGCCATCTCCGGGGAGGAACTCCTGCTTAGACATGCCGACGCCAAGCACGGTAAGGTCATAGTCAACACGTTTGCGGATGTCCTCATAGTGGTTCTCCTGCAAAATAGTATTGACAGCTTCCTCTTCGGCAATCTCAATGGCTGGCTTATAGTTTAGTTGCATGTGTAGAGACAACTCTTGGTCGTCCTCTGGCAACTTCATGGGGTCGTTCTGGAATGGGTTAATGCCGAAAGCCTCAGACATTTTGGTCAAGGCCTCCCGTGCAACCATCTCGTTCTCAATCTCGCGCTGAAACTTGGTGCGCTTATCTAATGATACAGCATCCTGAGCGTGAGCCTTTACCGTAAACAAACGGTCAGACATTCCGTTTACAACGATGTCTACAAATTTTGGTAGAATTGGAACCGGCGTCCAGTCAAGGTTTAGGTAGCTGAGATCTCCATCAATAGCCAACTCGTTTTTATACTTGGCTACAGACTGCTCGCCGCGCGCATATAGCCGCAAACGCATAAAGTCCCGAAGCTGAGCGTAGTAACGAGAGCTATTCCCATCCTTGCGAAACCACTCGTACTGAATAGCCTGTCCAATCTGGAGGCCGAATTCGTCAGTAGCTTTCTCCGCATCGGATACAAACTGACTAGGAAATCCGTTTGGAGATATATTAATAGTTACCTCTTTCATTTACTGTAGTAGTTCGCTTCGTGATCCGCGATTATTATATCTAGCAAAGTTAATGCTTATTTTTGATTGCTTTTGCTCAGGCAGATACATATGCTTTTGATTGGCCATAATGGCAAGACCTGAACTAATGGTTGCGTCAAACTTTGTTCGGTTGTTAATGTCGAAACGAGCCCAATCTTCAAGCGTCCTTGTGAAATACATTTCCCCCATATCGTCAACGGGTCTATATGTTCCCTCCATATCTATGCCAACATGCTTTTCAATATACGACTCGACGGCAGAAGCGTGAGACTGCTTAACGTCTTCAGACGTATTGGGAATCCCACCAAGTTCGCGCTCGGTCTTGGATAGCTTGCTTGCATGCTTATCTGGACGGTTAAGGCTGAAGCCCCTATACCCTCGGTTCTTAAGGTGATAAAGCAATCGAGGCTTGTTGTTCTCCGCAAGCACTGGCATGCCATAGAAAACGCAGGCCATCAGTACATCCTCAAAGAATATTTCTGCGGTTTGAGGCCTTGCTACGTACTCCAAAAAGAAATGATTTGAAGGGGCGTCGTCCATATGAAACTTCGTCATCCCGTGCAGCGCCCCATTAGACCCGCCGCCACCAACAACGCCAGAGATGTCGTAGGAGTCACAACCAAAAGAACCAATGTGCTCATTGCCCGGAAGCTTCATTCCATTTCGCGTGTGGACATTGTTCTGTAAGTTTTTTGGCGGCAGCCAAGAGACCTTAAATCGCCCGTGCTTGTCGGGAGTCCATACCACCTTAGTGTCCTTCTCGCCATTAAGCCAGTGAAACGAGCCGCGTGTAATAAAGTGTTCCGTTATTAAACTGTCGTTGTAGTCAATCTGCTGGTATATTTTGGTAAGGTTGAAGATAGACGCCTTACTTTCGTCACGGAAAGCGTGAGACTCCGTTCGCGGAAACTGACGATAGAATTCATTAAGCGCATCAGAGTCAGACTTAAGGGAGGACACTTCATTGTTCCAGTAGTCAATCGCACCTATCTTAATGGTTCCTCCATCGATACCGCTTATGGGGCGTTCTGGAGCAGTTAGGACAGGCATTCCATATCGGTCAATATACCCCTCAAAGTTCCACTCCATTGGAATAAATAAAGAGTATAGGCCACTTTTGGTCTGGCCGTTAGCTCCTCGCTTTGACATGTCAGAATCGTAGTATAATTTCTTAAAGTTGTCACCGCCTTTATCCAGAGCGTTAGAAGTGGACCCCATCATGCACTTACCAATAATCTTAGAGCCCAATCGAAGACAGGTCTTTGTTACGCGCCAGTTGTTTAGAATGTTGTCCGGTTTCATCCACTTGCCCGACTCGTCATGAATCAGCAACTGTAGCTTCTCGCCGTCATAGCTGTTGTCTGCTGTGTTTTTCCAGTCAATGGTAGTGTCCAGCCCTTCTACGTCATCCGCTTCCGTGTTGGACATATTCTTCTTTGTAATCTTAGAGGCTGGAACACGGTATGCGAGCTCTGTCTTCGGCTTATCCATGCCATCCATAATGGGCTTGAAGAAGAAGGGCAGGTTGCTATTGATGGGCACGACCTTATCCGTAAACATCTTCTTGGCATCCGATCCGGTCTTGGACAGAATGCCAATACGAGAGTCCTTAGCCATGGTGGCTATATTGATAGTCTCAGATGAGCCCATAAAGGAGAATCCAGATCGGCGAATCTTCAGGTAGCACATGCCGAACGAACGAACATCAGCCTTGCAAGCTTCCCAGAATATAAAGAATATTCGGTTAGCCTCACGAAAGTCCGGAAGTCCAATGTCAATCTTGGTCCACTGAAGGTACATGTAATGGGACCCCGTTATATACGTAGGCAATCCATCGTTCATAAACCAAAAGCCATTGTCTCGGCGGTCGAACTCGTCCTCAATATAGTCGACCCATCTATTCTTAAACTCAGAAGACATGTCGTGCCAAGCAAATATGGACTTTATCTTGTTGAGTTCTTTTGGGTATTCGTTAGGCTCCCAGTACTGCTCCGCCTGTTTTTTGCTGCGGGCATATACTTTTTCTGGCTGGCTGGGCAGCGCCACAAGTAAACCACTTATATTGTAGATGTCGCCAATGGTCCCATCCTTAGATATCACGACGATGTCATGCTCCTCATCGTAGCCATAAACCCAGGACTTAGCCTTGTTCTTTGACTTTATCGTAGCGGCAGGAACGACATCATAGATGACATCGTATATCTTATTTTGCTCTTCGTTCTGCAAAGCCTCCTCGTGATTTACCCTCTTCAGCTGGAGACTCTAGCGCTGAGCGCTCGGCCTCTATGCGGGAGAGAATTTCAAATGCATCAAAGATTGCCAGTTTTTTGGTGGCGGCAGCATTCTTAAGCCTATCCGCGGCGAGCTCGTCGTCCGGATTAGGCTTGATAATGTCCTCTTGTGCAACCTTAATTAGCTCACGCACAGCGCGTTCTCCAGCCTTGATAATTTGTAATTTAATTTCAGTGGTGTCCATTATAGCAAGATACAAATGTTTCCGCTATTTACCCTGTAAAGCTTTTCGCCTTCAACATTAAACTCATACTCGCTGTCAGGGGTAAAGGCAATCTCGTCTCCCTCCTTTAAGCCATGGGCAATCAGCTCATCTGTAATGTAGCGGATAGTTCCAACAAGCGGCTCCTCGGATCCGGGCTTAGAGATGTAGTAGTCCTTCGTCTCGACCGGCTTGATAAAGCAGTACTTGCCGGTTGTCTTCCATTCACTGCCATCATTGTATAAGAAAAACTGCCCCTCATCAATAAAGAATGTGTCGTCCTGAAAGAAGTTGTGGCTACTGCGCTCACGGCCACGCATGTCATAGTAAAACTTAAACACGTTGTGATGAACGAGCAGTAGGTCTCCCTTCCCGATTGGGCCGTCATAACCAATGGGCACTTCCTGAACTTCGGCAAACCTATTAGACACCTTGTGGTCCTCTTTTGAGGAGCTGACAATAAAGTCTACGCCGCCGATGTCCTTGATGTTATCATACCGGCGCCCGTTAAATGGCTTAATAATAAATGACCGAGGAGACCTCATGAGCCACAGCCTTCGCAATCTGGGTTGTCAATGCTGCATGCATTGGGCGTTTGTACTTCCTCCAAGTCGCTGATCCAGTTGTCAAAGTTGCTCATGTTGTTTAAAAATTGATGTTATACTCTATAGATATGGGCATGTTGGCATTGAACTCCTTCCAAAGAAGAACCTCGTCGCTACTCTCTACCCAAATTTTTATGTTACCACTTTCCTTATCCATCTGGATCAGGTGTATCTTATACGACCCGCCAAGAACTTCTTGGTCAACAATATAATGCATGGCGCCAGACTTGTAGTCCGCGCCAACGGATACTTTACGAATGTCCATTATTTAATTAAGAATATGCTGGGAACTTATAAGTCGTCCCTTCAATATTTATCTCAACCCAAGCGTCTGGTTGTCCAAGGACGATTGCCGGGTCTCCATTTGTAAACACGCTAGCAACAAGAACGGGAGCCGCTTGAGCAGGTTCTGCGCCAACGGAGCCAACTTGACCTTCAACAATATAATCGGAGGTCCAGTTCTCCCATACGGAAAGCGCGCTATTATAACGAAGGAGCTGACCGTTTGTTGCGGTGGCAATACGAACATTATGAAGCTCGTCAATCTCATAGCCGTTGTCGACCTTGACATAGATAGAGCCGTTATTGGGGTTTGAGTTAACGACAAATCCAACAATAACCGTATGCTGTGGAGCGATTGGCTTCACATTAGTGATGCCACCCATAACAGTTGGTGACAAATACAGCACGTCTCCCTCCATCCAGCTTTCGCCTTGAAGAGCCCCCGTGGTGTTGATGTCACGAACCAGTCCAGAGCTGGTAATATACCCCTGTGAATTATTGCTAATGTTTTCAGTTACAATGCCAAGTGTGTCGGCACTGTTTGCATCTGAGTCTGCCATTGCGCGAGATACGGAGAGACGGTTTCCCTGAGCGCCAAGAATTTTTACTGCCTGATACCCTGCCTGAGTCAGGTTGACTCCAGACTTATTCACTACGCGAGTAACTTGCTCCTGACCAATCTGGAGGGTTACGTTGCCTCCCATTAATATGAGGTCTACCGTTCCGTCTGTTGAGTTCCACGCCATCTGGCCTACATCAGCAACAGCTGGTCCGTCCAAAAAAGAGAGTCTATTGAGCTCCATATCCCCATCTAACGCAATGTCTTGCGTGGCAGAGTTGCCAGCATCCAATACCTCTTGAAGTGTGTTTGGCACCTCCACATAAAGGTCAGCAACGCTTTGTGCGGTAAAGTTCTTAGTGGAGTTGCTGCTCCCCGTATCGCTTCCAACAATAATATCAGAACCCTCTGGGGCGACTACCGGGTATGTGCTAATCTTTGCCATGTGATGTTATCTTAAGAGACAAAGATACTAAATTTTAAAAAGGTTCTTCCTTATAATAGCCACAGCTATTGCAATCAGCAACAGCAAGACAAGTCCCCAAAATGTATATCGCTGAACTCGCTGAAATCGAGTTTCCCCAACAACCAGTTGAGGGACAGCAACGCTAATAGTACGTACAATTGTATCGGCATCACAGCCTCCATCGATTATAAGGGTGTCGTAGCTCCGCATAATCTTGACTCGGAACCTGTCCTTTACTATCTCTACCGTGTCCACCTGTGAGATGGTGACCGTATCCCTGACAGCAATCGGCTCGGTAACAACCGTGTCCGTGACAGTCATCGTCATTGACTTCATTAATTGCGGGTTCTTGCTTACGGCTTTTGATAGATGCCATTCGGCGGAGCATCCAGTTAGTAAAAGGACTGATAAGAAATAAGCTAGGCATTTCATTTAAAATTCACGTAAGCTGTTTTCCCGTTCTTCTTTACGGCACGAAGAATCTGACCACGGTTATTGTCAAGGCGATAGCTTACATGCACCCAGTCTGGCTGCTTGTCGTTACCAAACTCCCAGATAAGTTGATCGAATTCGATGTTGTCCTTAATGTAGTCGAAGGCCTTCTTGTTGTCGGCGATGTCAATGTCTGCCGCCGCACCATTGATAGCGCAGTGCTGGGATGTTGTGCTCCCTCCGATGGCCTTATTTAACGCAGGAACACGCAGGCCGCTGGAGATATTGATAGGTCCAATAGCTTCGCGAAGTGGCTGTAAAACCTTATGACAAAGCTCAACTAGATTTTCCAGCTGCTCCGGGTTTGGAGAGTTGTCAATGCCAAGGCGCGTAGCCGTGGAGCTTTTTGTTAGCTCGGCAAGGGTAAAGTTTTCAGATAGTTTCATCGCCCCTGTCCTTTGTATTGCTTCTTGTAGTTCTTGCTCGCCTTGTTAGCGCTCTCTTGCTTGGAGTGTTTGCCTCGCTTCTTGCTCTTGCTTACATACGAAGAGACTGTTTGATTTTTAGCCATTACTTACGAGCAAACTTATCTAAAGAAGTGAAACCGAAACAGCCAAGGGTCAACACCAGCGCGGCATTGACCAGCGCATCGCTTGGAGCAATCTCTTGAGGGGAAAAGGAATTGGCTACCAAGGTGGCGAAAAGAACAATGGATCCAATCAAAGCGATAAAACGCTTTGAGCTTACGGCATCGCCTTCGCTCAATAAATTTTTAATCCAGTTCATTTCAATTGGTTTTTACGAATTTTAATTTCAAGATATGTCTTGTAGATAAGAAAGGCAGACAAGACAATAGCGAACACCGAAGCTAAGCCCGATAACAGGGGGTTGATATCAATGGTTACCCAACTGATAGCGGTAGACAAAAAGGTTGCTCCTACTGATTCGCTACGTGTCATTACTTATATTTTTTACAAAGATAATACAAATAAAAAAGCTTCTTTCTGGGCTTGGTGTCAATAGTTAAAGGTGTCGTAGAACCACTTATACTGTTCCTTTATATGATTGCATAGCGGCAGTCCAAGCAACTCCTGTGCGCTACTAACCAGCGGAGTGACCTTGCTGCGGATGTTGTGGTCCCCATACACGCCGTATACGGAGTCGTCCTCCTTAGTTATCTGCTCCACATTGTCAAAGTCGTGAGCATACGCATCCAATCCCAAGAACTCATAGAGTCTATTCATCTCTCCGGCGGGGTCGATGCATAGGTTCTCATACTTAATGAAGTGAACCTTTTGACCTACCCCCTCCTTGAACATCTGAAGCAAACGCTCAAACGCCATACCCACAGGTGGTGTCGTTGACCAATACTGAACGCGCTTCTCGGTGGTGGTGTTCTGCCCCTTTGCCCAGTCAATCAATCCGGAGTCAATCTCAGGTGACTTGCGGTAGTTCTTCTCCATTGAGGCGAAGATGTCTCGTGGGTCACGAATCATGCAGACAATCTTTGGGTCGGGGTAGAAGGCGTTAAGGAATCCGTAATGCGCTCCCCAACCACGGCTCTTGTCCATGACATGGGGCTTGTCAGTAACGCCATTAAAGAATCCTTCAAGCCCGCTCTTGCAGAAACTCATGAACCCATCTCGCATAAGCGCTGGGTCTTGAGCCTTAAATTCTGCTCCGTTAGTATAGTATCCTCTCGCCATGTATAGCAACTCCAACACCCCAGACGTGGGGGTCACATAGAACTCGGGGTTTTGCCCCACAATGTTTTGTAGCAGCGTTGAGCCGCTGCGCGGCAGGGAGCTCTGGAAAAATATTTTCATTTGATTTAAATTAAAAAGGGGCGCTGCAAGGCGCCCCTTGTTTATGTATACTATTAGGCAGTATGCGCCATCATCTCGGCAACAAGGGCAGAGAGTTTTGCAGAGTCAAGGTCAGCAAGGTCAAAGCCGTAGGTTCCTACTTTCTTTTGACCGAGGTGAGAAACCTTGCCGTGAGCAAAAATATGGATGACATGGTGGTCTTTCTCCTCTACATCAGCAGGTTTCTTGGATTTAACATCTGCTACTACATCAGCAAGAGTAGTTAGTGATGCTTGGGGAACTTGCTTGTTGAAGCCATTGCCGATGATTTGGGCAAGACTAGTTCCGAAGATGTGGATAGTTGAAAAATCAGACATTTTGTTTAGTGTTTATTTGTTATGCTACGATATTAAGGACACCCGCGTTGCTCCAAACGGCTCCCGTAGGTAGCCCTGCGGCAGATGTTGGGATGCTCATGATAGAAAGTTGTTGGACAAAGACCGCGCTCTCTCGGTTACTATTTGCCCTGAGGCAGACAGCACCTTGGTGAGCCGCCACTCCATCACCAATTACTACTGAATAAGGGGCAGTTGCTGAACAAGACACACCGATAGCAACAGATTGCTCACCTGAAGCCTCACAAGGGCTGATGCCTGATGAAATTGCTACTGCGTAGTATCCCGATGCGGTTGCTCCGTTCATTGCAATAGAAGATTCACCTGATGCGATAGAATAAGGAAAGGCTAGCCCGTACTCGCCTGAAGCAGTAGAGCCGACTCCAATAGCAATTCCGCTATATCCTGAAGCCGTAGCGGGTGAAAAAGCAGAACTGCCAAGAGCCATAGCAAATTGACCAGAAGCATAAGAGTTTGTTCCAATGGCAATCTGACCATCACCATAGGGAGAGCCTCCGTCAGAGTTTCCTGCGCGTGAGGCGTAGCCAATAGCAATAGAAGAGTTACCATAGGCTGAACCTGTGGTGGTGGCAAAAGACCTGCCTCCTGAGGCTTGGCCGCCTGAAAACGCTACCGCGTATTCTCCTGAGGCAGAAGAATAATTACCTTGTGCAAAAGAGTTAGCACCTGATGCATTAGAATTTCTTCCTAAAGCCATAGAATTATATTCTGATGCCGAACCCCCACCAAATGCGAACGAAAACTCTCCACTTGCTGCTCCTTCTGAAAAAGCAACAGCATAAGTCCCCGTGGCTTGAGCACTTTGAGAAGCAAATGAATAGTATGCCGATGATACGGAATACGCTCCTAATGCAACTGAATAAGGCCCCGATGCAGTAGAGTTATCACCAACTGCAAACGAAGCATAATTCCCTGAAGCAGTAGTGTTCCGACCATGTGCGAATGAATAGGTACCCGATGCAGTAGGGCGATAACCCGACGCAGTAGAGAACCCTCCTAATGCCACAGCGTATGCGCCCGATGCCGTGTCGTAAATGTTGGATGCCGTAGAGTAAGCACCTGATGCAGAAGAGTAGAAACTTGAGGCAGTATTATTCTTTCCAACTGCGAATGAGTAGTATCCTGAGGCAGTAGAACTTCCAACTACTGCCTGAATAGATCCTGTGCCTGAGCCTGCTTCAAATACTCCCGCAGGGATGACCACATCTGCCCAATCAGTTCCGGTTCCAGTAGAAGACAAGAACTGGCCGGGCATTCCCAGCTCACCAGTAAAATCTTTTAAACCGCCCGTAATTTGTAAATTATCAGTGCTAAGTGAGATTGCCGAAACATTCCCTAAGCCATCGGTGATTGCTTTTTCAGAAGGAGAAAGTGCGTCATTATCATCGGTCTTTAGAAGGCCTTGATACGTGTTTCTAATTTCCTGACCAGTTAAATTTGCCATGTCTTTTTATTTTATGAATTCCAAACATCGTTAGCCTCTTCCCACTTTTCTGGGTATGTGCTCCATATAATAGCAATGATGCTACCGCCAACGGCAACAATACGCCTATATACTTGTAACCCTAGCCCTAACATCTTAGGCTATATACGCTAGGACGCTACCGCTAACAACAGTAACGTCGGAAAATAAACCATAGATGGCTGTCCCCGCAAGCATGACTTGCCCAGCTAGATTGTCTCCAGACTCGGCGGTTACCGTTACAACAGAATCCTCAAGGGCATATACTACACGGTAGTGCTCTCCGGCAGTGCCGGATCCTCCCGTTACAATGCGGCGGAATCCAAACTGGCCAAACGAGGCAAGCTGATAGTTAGCTGGGTTGTTGATATTCGAATAAGACATAGCCAAAAAAAATGTTTAATGTTCAAAGTGAAATGCTAAGAGACACAAAGATAATACAAAAAATAAAAAACCTCCCCGAAGTGGGGAGGCTTTGTGGTGTGGCTTAGAAACTAAAAGATTATTTTACAATCTCCATCTGAGCCTCTGTTTCCGGAGTAAATTCTCCCGTCTCAAGGTTAAGGCTTCCCGCGCCGTGATCTGCTTCAAGCGTCTCCATTAACGCCTTAATCTCGTCTCCACTTGCGCGAAGCTCAGCGGTCAGGGCCTGTTGGCGAGCAGCTAGATCCAAGGACGACACATACAATGCACCGAGTTCCATTTGGATTTGTTGTTGTTTTGCACGGGTTTCACGAGCAGCATTCAAGTGCTCTTCTTTGACTTGCGCCATGTTGAATTAAATTTAGGTTAGTGAATATTAACAGTCAACTGAATCCTCATATCCTTCTTGAGCCTTGAGATGCTCATATGCCTGTACAAGGATATCAGCGGCCTCTGCATCAATAGATGGAGTGAAGTTGTAGTGTGAACGATAGATGGGTTCAGCGTGAGCATCACGGGTGGCGATAGAAGCGTAGGTCGCTACTTCAAAGTTGCAACGCTGCACTTTAGCCCACACCTCTTCGGGTGCTGTTGCTACGGGAGGAACGGGGTTTCCGTCTTCGTCTACCGTAGGAGTCGCTGGGACGTAGTTATAAGACTTGACGTCAGAAGACTCGTAGTTGAGTCGGTTTACTTTGTGATAAGCTCCGGTAAATTCCATACCGAACTTGTCTACTGTAGCGGTTACTGCCATTGTTTTGTTGTTTAAGAATTACAAATATACAAATTATTCACAAGAATAAATATCATTGATCTTTCCATCTTCTCCAATTTGAATCAGTTTGGTTCCGCTTGGGTAGTAGAACCACTGATTGTTTCCGTTGAATATTTCTGTATTGTTGTCATAGATATAAGAGTTCACTGCTACCGGGTCGGTGCTTGAATAGTAGGATGCTGTTGTTGCGGTTGAACCATCTGAACATCCCTGCTCGGTATCGCCAAATCCAACATTGGACAGAGTTATTGCCGTAAGGGCACTATACCCATAGAACTCGGAGATAGCATCAGGGGTGCTAAATCCTGCAAGCCCAGAGAGGGTCCTCAGGCTATTGCTTGAGGAACCCAACTCTGTTTTGATTGCGCTGATAGATAACGCTCCGCTACTTGGTAAGGCCATTGATTATCTCTTTAAGTTCATCAATCTGCTTCTGTTGCTCTTTGATGGCTTCAATCAGTACAGCGGTGAGGTTTCCGTAGGACACTGAGTACATACCCTCATCGTTCTGCTTGACCACCTCCGGGATGACCTCAAGGATTTCTTGAGCGATGACACCAACCTTTGTTGAGGTGTCTTCGGAGTCTGTCCGGTTGTAGGTTACACCACGAAGTTTAAGGGTCTTGTCAAGAGCGTTCTCAATGGTCTGTACGTTGGTCTTGACACGAGCATCAGAGTAAGCAGTTACATCGCCAGAAACTGTTAGATTACCAGCATTGCTCAATATCATCAACTGTGTAGATGCAGTATTGTTATACCAATCGTATCCACCAGTACCATAGTTTCTTTGCCGAGCAACACCAGCATCTTGGATTAAATTCCAATAGTTGGTTCCATCACCCATATTTAAGCCACTTGACCAAGCAACGCCAGAGGCTCCCCCATTGTCAATCCAAAGTTTACGGAATTTTGATTGGCTATTTGGGTCGCAATAGTAATTGGTATCATTAGAGTCATAGAAGATTGGTGCCCTCATATCGCTATGGGCCTGTATGAATCCATCCACACGAAGGTTTAAGTCACCGCTATCAGAAGACATCCGGAACTCGCCTGCTGCTCCATACATACCAATACCATAGTATCCCCAATCGTTGTATCCAAAACGAAGTTTACCTCCCCAAGATGAACCATTGTAGTAAGGAACCACAAAGTGGTTTTGAACCTCGTCATATGTTATCTCACGGATTCTTGGAGCGTAGAAGTACGTCTTACTGCCTGAAACAGAACCATAACACGTTCCACAACGCATCATTATGTTCCTTGTGTTTTCGTGCATTACGCCATCCGTGCAGCCTGCATCACCCGGAATAGAACTCAACATAGAAGTGGCTGTTGCCCATCTATCAAATTCTGTTGGTCCTTGGGTAGAAACAGTTCTCCAGTTCTTTAGACGAGCCGTTAACTTTACCCAAGTTCCGCCAGTATTTGTTTTAGACGAATGGAAGTAAGGGTTTGAGGTTATGCCATTTCCGTTTGAATCAGATTCGTGCCACCCCATATAGACGTGGTCATCGCCAGTACTTCTAACCCACACACTGTATTCGTAGTCTTTCTCTGGGTCTACGTCAACATATTCTGTGTTAAACCAGTTGTAACATCCGTTTGATGCTCCAGTTCCAGTTGAAACGTGGGCTTGTACAATAGAGCCATCAATGAATTCTACTTCTTCGTAGTTTCCGGAGTTGTTTGTACCAACATCCGTCATACGGTGGTTTAGTGTAGCGCCACCAAGGTTTCTTGGGTACACCGTATAGAGCCTTGATTTTCCGTTGGGGTCAAGGTAATACGTTGCGTCAGCAGAGTCGTATATGATTGGAGTCTTTAATGACACAGAAGCAAGAATATTACCTGCGGTGTCAATCATAAACCGTTCAGTTCCCCAGTTGTCATAAACCCCAGACATATCTGGGCGATAGCCCATATTCTGTACGATTCGGAAGTTGTCATCACTGGAACAGTATCCAATGTTCCATCTAGTGTTGCTGTGTCCGGTGCTAAACTGAATAGACGGTCTATCTGCTCCATTACTTGTTCCTATGTGAAATCTCGCTACCTGACCCCAAGAGTGGTCTCCGTGACTGCTTTCAAAACTAAATGGGATATAGTTTGATGTAGCACTCTGAGTGGACCGGAACAAGGCAACGTGACCGAATGTGCTATTTGCACGGGAAGAAATTACTTCGTGATAATTGTATGTATAGTGATTGGTTACTCCAATCTCTGACATACGAGAGTAACCAGCAAAGTCCCCGTAGTAGCCGGTGTCAGCAGAATCATAGAAGATAGGCGCACGGAATGAACCGGGTTCATATGTATAACTTGGATGTTTTTCTAATGGTGCGTTATCGGTTCCCCCAAACAACCTTGTTATGCCATTCCCAGCGTTATTGTAGCCAATATACATACCATCTGTATATGAGTTATTTCGTATAACTCGCATATTGGCATATACATCATTGGTGGCGGTGTCAAAATTATTCCAAACCTCTAAATGATATAGTCGTGATGTAGCACTAGGGTTTAAATAATATCCGTTATCATCATAGTCATAAATGATTCCAAGATATGTTGCTCCGCTATTAATTATGTTTCCGCTTACACGCAAACCACCTTCAACGTGCAGTTTTTCGCTTGGATTCGTAGTTCCAATACCTACGTTGCCAGCATCGGTAATTCGCATTTTTTCTGAAACAGAACCACCACTTGCCTTGGTGCTAAAAGTCATATGACTATTTCCGCTTCCGGGCATAATTACTCTTAATGCAGCCCAAGTTTCATTATCTGTACCCGAACTTGTCCAAGTCCACGATATACCCGTTCCTACATCAGTATTTCCTTCGCTTGTTGTTAGCCTTCGTATCTGAATGGCATCATCGTTTACAGAAGCAAACGTAAGTTGTTTGTTTGGACTATTAGTGCCAATACCTACGCTGCCGCCAATAGTAACCGTACCTGAAGAATGTGAATTTCCATTCATAAAGAATTCGTGACCATTGCCGTTACTTGGGGCATTGCCAATATAAGTATGACCATAAATCCAGTTATCATTACCCGCAGTTGTGATTCCATTAGGGAAGTATGCAGAATTAGCGGTACCCCAAGGATTGCCAATACTAACATACCCTTGAGGAGCATTAACATCATTTAGTCGGCTTGTACCATTTGGGTTTACATAATAACTGGTATCATCAGAGTCGTAGAAGATAGGGGCTCTTAAACTCCCTTCAAATTGAGAGTATGAACGAGTTATTCTTCCTACAATATCATAATTACCAGTTCCTGCTGTTTTAAAGAACCAGCCTGTAGAGTCATTGCTTTCCGCATATTCAACAAATGTTGTTTGATGTGCGCCAGTAATGGTTGGGCTGGCTGTTGTACCAGATACAGAGCCTCTAATTACTATAAAGTGGTTATTGTTATCATAACCTTTATATTGTGTATATCCTGTTGCGCTATAATTACTTGCAACATAATAAGTTCCCCTAACAGAACCTGCAACATTTAATGATATTCCCGTTGATGCAGGGTCTAAATAAAACGCAGTATCGGCAGAGTCGTAGAAGATTGGGGCACGCATTGACACATTCGCAAACAAGTTATTGTTTACAACTACATCAGTCTGATTTGCTGTACCAACATAACCGCCAATCGTCATCAATAATGTTTCACCAACGTCCCCATTTCCATCATTATTGGCATCTGTTGTTGGTGAATTATTGTAAAAACGAATGCCTGAATAGGACGCTCCTATTCTAACACCAGTATGATATCCTATAATTAAATCCCTATAATGTGGACCGTTCCAACCTCCATCACCAGAGTCTAGACCCATAGAGTAATGATTTGCACCAAAACTATGACCACCACCATATCCAGAAGGGAAGTTAGTTTTTAGGTCACTGAAAACTATTTGAGATGTAGTTGCTGAGTTACCAGCACTGCTTGCATAACTTACAGACTGACTACCGATGTTGCTTGTGGTAATAGCAGTAGAGGCGTTTTGTTTTGCATCAAGAAGTGTAGAGATATTAGCATCTGCCCAAGACATCCAAATGTTTCCATCTGTTGGAATAAAGAATCTGCGACTCCAAGAGTTATCATCAACTGTTGTTCCATAATAGAAACTAATATTATTATCATTATGAATTAGCCATTTTGAGTCGTGAGTCGTACTTCTTAATGCAATGGATGGATATGTTCCACGAATAGTAAGTTGTTCTGCACCATAATTTCCACCGGCCCAATCATATGAAACTTTTGTGTATCCATTTAAATATGCTATACCATTAACGTGAGTAGCACCATAGGTTCTGATTGGCTGATTGGTGTAGTAGTTAAGGTAAATGTCATTACCATTATAAGAGTCAATATGAAGGTTTCCTCCAAGAGCAATTCGGCCATTACCATTGGCTGCCCAAATATTAGTATCTGCTGTAATATCGCCAGCAGACCTAATTCCACCCGTTCCAAAACGAGTTGTGCCACCATTCCAGTTGATGTACATAGCGGTAGCACTGTCGTTATAGTACGCATTAAACTGGTCACCGCCTGTAATACGGATGTTGTAGCCATTGTCAGCAGTGTATGTCCTAAAGATGGCAGCAGTGCTATTGAACTGCGCTCTCTTTATACCACTCGTAGAAATGAAGAAGTTGTTATCTCCATTAACGTACATAACAATATTTGCTGCACTACCGCCAAAAGCCCAGTCCTCAAGTCCTAATCCTCCACGAAATGTTGAACCGTCATAAAAACGAAAGGCACCGCTATTAACTGCTGTGTCGGTATATCCAGACACATATAAATTACCCGATACGTTAGTGCTTAAAAGATTAGCCATATTATTTGTTCTCTAATTTTTGGATTCTATCGGACAACTCCTTAACCGTTTGCAAAAGTAAGACTGATAGTCTCGTGTAGTTCAGCGATTCCGCCTCTCCGTCTTCGTTATAATGTACAACCTCTGGGAAAAGTTCTGCTACCTCTTCGGCAATCAAACCAATCTCTTGAGTTTGAGTTCCTATCTTATTATATCGTACAGGACGAAGTGCATAAACCTTATCTGTTACAGGCTCAAGGTCAACGATGTTTTCCTTGTAACGTCTTGCCGATGTCTCTGAGAATGTTCCTTGCACCTCTACATCGTATTGGAAAGTAACGCTTCCTGCTGCGATGATTTGTGGGTCAGGAGAAGATGTGCTCCAGTAGTTTGCGGTTGCGTGATTACCCCAGCCGTAGGCTGTGTCCCAGTTAGAACTATTGTTAGAGAAGTCGCTAGAAGTCCAAACCTTTTCCCATCCGTGCCAACCTGATGACCCTTGACGAGCTCTCCAATACATTCTACCGGGAGTGTCACCAAACCAAAGTTGAGCCTGCCTATCGGCATCATTGGTGAGGTTAACCATAGTAAAGTAATTGGCATACGGAATGTTTGAATTTGTTCCGTATTGGCTGTTACTATGATATACTCCCTGTGTGGTTAAGTCATTTAAGTTGGTATTTGCTAACTGAGATACTTGGTTGTATAGAAATGCTGACGCTTGCAGTCCATCCACTGTATCTGCATCTAATCCTGAACCAGAACCATCGTTTCCTGCGTGCCAAACAGTGTTTGAGTTTACAGTTAAAGAACTAAAGTTTGTTTGAGATGTCGTACCGGAATTTCCAGTGATGCTCGTAGCAAGTCCTTTATATGGAACTTCCTGTATTAATTCGCAATCAGACAGGTCTCTATCTTCCCAAGTCCAACCGGATGTGTATGAATCTAAAGAGTTGGAAGAATAGACACTCTCTACATATAGTTTTGGCCAATAGCTCGGATCGGGTATGTAAATAATTACATATCCATCAGGACTTTTTGCAAGGGTAATTGTTGGTGCCCAAGCGCCATTAGATATAGCGGTTCTATTGTAAAATTGGTCAGCATAATAATGCCATCCAATAGATAGAGAAACCATTTGTGCGCTACCATATCTAAACCCTTTAATGTTTACTGTAAAGTCCGAACCTCCGTAGTTCCAAGGAATAGTAGTCTTTATTCTATATTGAGCAGGGCTTGCGCCTGAATTTAAATCAAGTATGCCTAAAGAGAGCCTTCTGTTTTGCACCGATAAAGTGCCGGAAGATGTGCTTAATCTTGATTTAATACTACTATTCCAATCAACAAAATTTACGTATTCTCCGCTGTTTCTTGGACCATAAGAAGAAGACCATAGTCCACCTGCATATATTTCGTTTGCAAAACGAGCATTGCCGTTTACATCTAACTTATAACTAGGACTAGTCGTCCCAATACCTACATTTCCAGTGCTACCCGCAATGCGAACGCTTTGAAAGAAACTTGTTCCATTGTGACTCCAGAAATCTATTCCTTGGCCAGAGCCACCAGCGCCCGATGCAATACCAAGACCCACACCACTTTGATGGAATATCCCATAGTTAACTGTTGGAGTTGAGCCAGCAGTTCCAACCTTTATAGATTGACCGTGAAAAGCAGTAGCTGAAACGTAATTATTATCTACGCTCAGATATCCATATGGAATATGTATACGTCCAGAATTGTATCCAGAAGCTCCAGTATTTAATTCAATCGTGCCATTGTATCCAGCTACTATTCTTGCGTTTCTACCTGGGAATTCTAATCTGCCAGTATTTCCATCAAAGCCAACATACCCACCCCAAACATTGTCTTGGTCTTTAAACGTTATGTAGCTACCTAATCCGGTAAGATTAACCGCAGCTCCAGCAGCAGTAAAGTTTACGGTAGTAGCTGTAGATGCACCCCTTCCAGTAACAGTAGCTAATGTATCCGACTCTGCGGTAATGAAACCAGCGTCCTCAATGTCAGAGACAGAAGCCATTTGACTTAGGTCTACCGTATTGCCGTTGCTAATGGTAAGCAGTTTCTCTGCTTGGTTCCACTCAAGTTCTTGTGAGTCTGTTTCAGAGGTGAGGTATCTACCATCAAGGTCAACGGTTACTGTTCCTCCGTCTTGTTGAGTAAGAGTTAATACACCGTCTGCAGTGTTAAACGAGGCAGAGTTAATCTTATCGTTGTAGGCTGTGTTCCAGTTAGTAGAATCACCACCTGTTGCGTAGTAAATACCAGCATAGATATTTTGTAGGCTGTCGTCTGCTCCGCCAGTAAGTCTAAATCCAGCATTGTTGTACCGTATCTGGCCCCAGTATCTGCTTCCCTGATGGAATCTTAACGATACGTACTTAGCCGAATCACCAGTGTCTGATGAGTATAACTCAAGGTTATAGTCGTTAGCTCCAGCGCTATGAGCTGCGTATGATATGCTTGACTGCCCAGTTACAGTTGCTGCTGTACTTGCACTTCCGGCAGAAGATGCATAATTTACAGACTGAGACCCAATATTTCCAGAGTGAACAAGAGTCGTCCAAGAAGTCCATACACCAGCAGCACTACGGCTTCTAAATGCCATAGTGCTAGTTGGGTCGGTATCAATATAAATCTGAGCTCCATATACTGATGTAGTTCCAGCCCAAGTCATACCTAAGATATGACCATCGTTTCCGCCAGGTCCTAGAGCAAGTGTGTGAATAAAAGAATGCCCAGCGTCGGGAAGTGCTGAGTCTGCCGCAACAACAGTTGTTCCATTAGGGCTAACGAGCTTTGTTGGTGTTGGAACACTTGTAATATACCCCTGACTAGTAACAAACTCCTCAGTAGCCAATCCATCCAACGTAACAGTATTACCGTTAGAGATAGTTAGGTTCTTACCTCCAGCTTCCCAATCAAGTGTTTGTGAGTCCGTCTCTGAGGTGAGGTAGCCTTGAGCTTGTACCCAAGTTCGAGTTGCTAAGACGTTACCATTCCAAGTTGCGTTACCAGAAGTTGAAAGACGAACTTCAGTTCCACCAGAACCCTGTATGTTTAGAATTGAATCGTTTACGTGAATACCACCAATTTGTACCCCGCTGCGGTATGCAGATAGAGCCCATATACCCTCGGAAGCATTTACAGCAAACTTCTCATTTGATGCCGCCTCTCTTCCGATACCAACACCGTAAGTATTGATGTTTGAACGAACAGCTCCATTTACATAGAAGTCTGTTCTTCCGTGAGTATATGTGGCAGAATTTTTTTGTCCAGTTAACTGCCCAATACTAAGTACACCACTAGCAGCACCTGGAGAGCCAGGAACATAATTAATCTCTATTTGCTGGTCCCAATCCCAAGATGATGAAATTACTAACGATGGATTGTTGTTGCCAATTAGCCAAAGATGTCCATCCCCGTATCCAAGAAGGTCAACGGTGTTGTATCTAACACGCTCATAGCCTTGGCTAAGTCTAGCAACTACAGCATCGGTAGTTCCAAGAAGGTCTAATTTGTAAGAAGGGTTAGTTGTTCCAATACCAAGTCCATTCGGCTTAATAGTCGCAATCTGAGTGCCACCAGTGCTGTGTGTGTCAGCAGTATGTGTCCAGAACTGAATCTCAGTAGCTGGATTTGACTCGTAAATATTACCACCAATTACAACAGCGTTCTGACCATTCTGAGCAAGACCGCCAATAAGAGTAAAACCTTCTGGCTCCGTAGACGAATTAAAATGCTGTGCGGTAATGTATGCCCACTTAGGTGCGCCATCGCTGTATGGACCAAGTTGAAGGTTACCACCAGCAGCATTACCAGCAGTTCTAATTTGAAGCGTAGTATTTGAAATATTACCTCTCGCCGCAACGGTTGCTAACGTATCAGACTCAGCAGTCAAGTAATTACCCTGCGCTTGGAATGGTAAAGTAGAAAGGTCTACTGATTCGTTGTAAGCACCACCTTCACCAGTAAATACAAGGTTTGTGTCTACAACCTTTACATCTGAGATGTAGTTGTTCTCGTATGATGTTAGATACCCTGCTGATGCGTGATTACCCCATCCATAAGCGGTATTCCAGTTGGTAGAATTATTCGTAGTTGTGTACCAAGAGGAGGCTGTATAGATAGGGTCTGTCTCTGTATAGGAAGTTAGGTATCCTGCCTCACTATGGTCTCCCCACCCATAGGCGGTATCCCAAGCAGTGATGTCCTCTGTTCTAACATTATAAGCAGCAGACTGTGTAAATACAGGGTCTGTCTCAGTAAACGAGGTAAGGTACCCTTGCTGACCTACCCAAGTCTCCGTAGCGTAGCCCGTAAGGTCTGTGGTGACCGTCTGCCAAGTGCCATCAGCACGCAAGAACTTTCCAGTATCATCAAAACCCGAAGCAGGAACAAAACCGTTAGAGCCAGCAATAATAACCTCCTCGCCACCAACGACCTCAGAAGTCGCCTGAGTGAATACATTGTGCGTGTGGGAAGTAAGAGAATAGAGACCTGCGTGGTTACCCCACCCGTAAGCCGTGTCCCAGTTGCTTGAGTTGTTAATAGTGGTATACCAAGACGAAGCCGTATAAATAGGGTCAGACTCCGTATAAGAGGTTAAGAAGTTCGGAGACCAGTTAACCCAAGCACTTCCGTTCCAAGACAGCAACTGACCTACAGCCGTTGTGCCGATTGTTACATCACCAAGAGCGCCAATAGACGATGCGCTATTTAAAAACGATGGGGTCTTGTTATACCATACATTAACACCGGGGTCTCCGCCAAGCGGTTGCCCATAAACTAAAATCTGATCAGCGGATGGGTTGCTAACCACAACATCAGTAAGCGAATTTAAATCTCCATAGGAAACGCTGCTTACATAATCGGTTCCAGCAACAGCCTCAACTATTAGGCCGTCGGAATTAACCTTTAGTATCGATCCACTCGCAAGTCCCGCTAGTGTTACACTACTTAAAAATTTTTGAGACATATTCTTTGTGATCTACTGATTGTCAAAAATACGAAAAAAAGAAGGGGCTTGGTTTAAGCCAGCCCCCACTCTTATTGTGATTATAATTTATAGAAATCAAGGCTCCGAAGGACCTAGGCCTTCATACACAAGGCTGTCTCCATTTAGCTTAGCGGCAGACAAGATCGCGATATAGTCACCCTCCCCAACAGTGAGAGAGAATGAAACCTTAACGGTTGATGTTGTTGGGCGAAGCACGTCTACGTGTACAGTCTCAAATGTTGTTGAGTCAACTACCTGAACCATGATACGCTGCGTGTTGTAGTCGTGAGTGATAGTATACACATTACCAACCTTGCTAACAGAGCCCTGTGTTGAGTCAAGCGTGAACCACTTAGGAGCGCCAAGGAGGTTAGCAATCGTGTTTACGTTGGCCTTCTTAATAATACCCGTCTGCCCAATCGCATTCTCATACATATAGAAGAAGTCCGTGCCTGAGGGTGTCATTGTATCTACGACGCCAATATGGAACTTCTGGTCAACAGTAGAGAACTGGTCGTTGGTCTCGTCCCAGATGAAGCTTACGTTTGCATCCGTTCCGCGCTCAACTTCAAAGCCTGCATTTTGAGTAGCGGCTCCTGTCTCATCAGAGTTCAACTTGATGATAGAATCACCGATGTTTACCTCGTTAGAGTTTACACTTGTGGTGGTTCCGTTTACGGTAAGGTTTCCGGCGATAATAACCGCAGCGCCACCAAAAGTAATTGTCTCGTTACTGCTCTGGTCTACCGTGCGCGTGATGTCCGGCTGCTCAAGCTGATTAGCGCCCCACATCAACAACTTGTACTGTGTGAGGTTGCCAGAGTTCTTCAACTCAACATCATTGGCATTTACCGTGATACCCGTACCTGCCCCAACAGCAAACGTGCGAGAGGTAGTGATATCACCACCACCAGTCAAACCAGCACCTGCCGTAAGGTCAATACTATTGTGCGCAACGTTGCGTGTATGAAGCGTATCAAGAGCAACGTCATCGTTGTTTACGACAATACCAGTACCAGCACCAACAGCAAGTGTTACATCACCAGATGTTGCATCACCCGTAAGACCGGCTCCTGCGGTAATTGAACGAATGTCTCCAGAAACATCTAACCAGTCCGTTCCGTTAGAGAAACGCATTACATTGTTTGTGGAGTCGTAGATAATACGACCAACGTGAGAGGCAGCGGCAAGTCCGCCTATCTCAGCAAAAGTTGCAAATTGTGGTTTGGCATTGATTAACTCAAGTCCTCCAAGATCAATCGGCGATAAAAATTTAATAGCAGCCATAGCGATTAGTTAAAGTATGCCTTGCCTGAAAAGGCTCCGGCATCAAAGGTTATTGTTACATTGTTATTGTCGACATAGTTAATACTACCATGTACTACGTTATCTAAGGAGCTCACCACCGTAACGGACGGCTTCTTCCCTAGGTTATGCTGAACCATCCACGTGGCAGCAGGCGTCCCCTGCTCGTAGACAAAGTGTTGGTCTCCGCGACCAGCAACAATGCCGGCTACAGAGATTTTACTTGCTGGCTGAGAAACAACAGAAACCCCAGACACGCTGGCGACATTGATGTCGATGTTTACATCAGCTCCGTCTACTACGGTTATACTACTCATGGGGTGATGTCCTCATTAATTTTAAATATTCCGTAGATCCAAGTCTTCACAAGGTCTTGGCTTGTGTCTTTGCTCTGCAAATCGTATACAAAAACGCCAGACTGTACAGTCTCCATGACGGAGTATGGACACGTCACCGTAAGCTCATTGAGGTTTACGACAACATAATTAAGACTATCGTGTGCTATTACGTCATCAACCGAAGTGCCCGTTTGCTTTACTGACATCTTAAAGGTGTGATCACTAACATCCATGGCCTGTCCGCTGTCGTCCGTAAACGTCAACTGAATCTGAAAAGAATCGCCTTTACGACACGTAATGTCAACCCTTTTAGAGATATCTAGATTTATACTATCTGCCATAATGCAAAGATATGATTTTTAATATTTCCCTTTCTTGCCCTTTGGAGATGCGGCAGTGCTACCCCCGGGTCCAGCCCACAGGTTCTTACATGCCCAGTACTTGGGGGTCAGCTTATTGGTAGCCGTGCTGCATTTGTGACGAGCCTTAAAACTCTTTCGCGCCGCGGCACTATAGTTATGCCCGTATCCCGTGGCACCGAAATGAATGAGCTTCTCCTGCCCATTAGCACAGGCCTTGACCATTTTTTTCTTGCCTTGTCTGTCGGATTTTGTAGGCCTATTGCAGGCCATCTTGCTTTTATTTGCCACCGACACGCTTAGTTACTGGCACGCAGTTAGGTACAGTGCGTCCGCCCTTCTTCTTAGTGCCGACCATCTCGTATCCCTTCCAGCATGCCTTGTTCATTTTCTTAGCCATGGATCTTATCTTTGATACAAAGATAAATCAAATGAAATACCCACTTACGAAGGCCGAGCTCAAGCTCAAGGCCAAGCTAGAGAACAAGAAAAAGGTCAAGGAACGTAAGGTCAACAGGACAATAAAGAAGACACTCACCTACAGGTACCAACGTACCATGCCTGAACACGACTACATGAAGTACTGGCGTGTTATACGCTTCTGGGCGATGACAAAGTACGGCGTCAGACACGTGGACCTTGATATGCTCTTCTTCCTATACTCGGAGCCCTACTTTAATAAGACGCAGTTCGAGGAGTTCAATGAGATATTCTCATGGGACAAGGGGCGGTTCAGCCGCCTTATAGACCTAGGGTGGATACACGTATGGCGCAAGGAGAGCTCCCGCGGCGTCAACCTCTATGAGCTCACCCGCAAGGCGAGGCTGATGGTCGCCGACGTATACAATAAATTAAATGGTGAGGAGATAGACTCCGACATCTTCGGCAAGGACCCCACCTACTCGCAGAAGGTCTACCGCAACTACATTAAAAAGCTCAGCGATGAGCGTAAACAAGAATTACGTCGCGCTCAGCTATCACGTGGTACGTCTCCCCGCCGATGATCATGGCGTGACCGGCATTGCGGTCGTAGTAGATTTCGTCATTGTCGGCGATTACGCTGACGTCCGACCCTACCTTGACGACCGTCGCCCGCTTATAGCGGAATGTGGTGGCGTCATCAGAGAGCAGCAGGCCTGAGTCCGTCTTTATCTGCTCCTCGATGGGTGTTATAATAATATACTTACCAATTGGTTTCATCGTCCCTTTATTTTTTTAATCTTAGACTTCAGCTTACTTATCTTACGCTCGTAGTTCATCTTGTCCTCCATGCGTCGCGCATAGATGGAACGCATGATGGGCACCGACAGCGCGAACCCAAGGGCCAGCACCACCACTAGCAGCGACACGAGTGTTATACTATAGTCACTCACTGTCATAGGATCGTGCCATCGTCACGACGGCGTTAGTACTAAGGATGGTCGTCGCTACACTGACGGCGTTCTTAAGGGCGTTCTTAGTGACCTTAAGGGGGTCGATGATACCCATCTTATACATGTCGCCGTAGCACATCCCCTTGACGTCGTACCCCTTGTTGTCCTTATTGATGTCGAACATTATCTCCTTGGAGGAGAGCCCGGCGTTCTCAAGGATCTGCCCCAAGGGCGCTGCGAGGGCGTATGTCATGATGTCGTGGGCTATAATAGTAGCCGTATTGCTTGAGTGCATCTTATACTCGGCCTTCTGCACGAACAGGTAGTCGGACTGCTGCCATAGCGCGACACCCCCTCCGGGTAGTATGCCCTCCTCAAGGGCAGAGCGCACGGCACATACAGCGTCATCGACGCGGTCGTATGTCTCCTTCTGCTCCACGTCGGAGTTCCCACCGACGTATATGACGCCTATCCCTCCCGTCAGGCTGGCTATACGCTGCTTGATGAAGTCACGGTCGCCCTTCTTCTGTGCGGCGTCGTGTGCACCCCATAGCTCAGCGACGCGCTTGTCGACCTCCACATTCTCACCATCATTACGCATGATGACCGTAGAGTCCTTGCCGACGATCACCTTGGCGGCACGGCCAAGGTCCGACATAGTAATAAGACTGAGGTCATCGCCCATAGCCTCACTAATGAACCGACCGCCGACACTAACGGCAATGTCGCCCATGAGCTCCTGCTGCTTGTACCCAAACTGTGGGGGGACGATAGTACAGAGCTTCAGCCCATTCTTAATGACGTTGGCCGCCAGTGTGTTGTTGACCTGTGCGCTCACAGGCCCTACAATCAGCAAGTGCTTGCCGCCAGATATAATAGGCTTGAGGATACCCTCAATAGACAGCACGTTACTAATCTCGTGGTCCGTCAGCAGGATGAACACGTCCTCGAGCACACACTCGTCCTTCTTATGGTTGTTGACGAACATCTTGTTGGCGTACCCACGGTCAATCTTAATCCCGTCCGTTACCTCATAGTATGTCTGCTCGCCCATACTCTTCTCGACGGTCACAAGCCCGTTGTCACCAACCTCCTTGTATGCCTTGGCGATGATGGACCCAATGACGGGGTCGTTATTAGCAGAGATAGACGCTACGTCATTAAGTCGTCGTGCACTGACCTTACGCGATGAGCGCTCAAGACGCCCAATGACCTCGCCGCTGAGGCGGTTGATCTCACGTATCACCTCCGTAGCGTTGACGTCATCATTAATAAGCTCCAGCCCGCGCGTAGCGATGGCCTCCGTCAGCACAATGGCCGTCGTCGTGCCGTCACCCGCCGTCGTAGAAGTGCGGTCAGCGGCCTCCTTCATCATGCGTACCGCAAGGTTCTCAATAGGGTGCAACAGGTCGATGCTCTTAGCTACTGTCACACCGTCCTTAGTTACAGTGATCCCGTGTGTGTGGTGCTGACTCTCAATGAGCACAGTCTTGCCGCGAGGACCGAGGGTACTCTTGACGGCCTTACTAATTTTTCGGATGCCTTCACTCAAATGATGACGCGCGTCAGCGTCGAAGGTCAGTTGCTTGGGAGTGTAGTCCATAACTTGATTTGATTAGTAGTATGCCAAAGATACAAAGGGCACTACCAATATCAAAGTCCATGACAGAATGTCGATTTTACTTCCTCCCTATACTACTACTACTATTTACTATACTGAAAGAAAAAAAATCTGTGGGAAACTGGGGTAAAAATGAGCATTTCTGTCATTTCCTATTTAACTTACTGATATATAATTAGTTATACTTTCTATTTCTGTCATAAAATGAGCACTAAAATGACAATAATTGTCACTTATTAACAGATTGTTAATTACTATTAGAGAAAAAAGAACCTATAGAAAAGAGAAAAGGGGACCGAAGCCCCCTAATCTAACCAACCAAATATGCGACTAATCACTTTCGCATTCCTTCGCCTTCCATCAGATCCATCATTGCATCCATCCGGGTAGCGCGGGCAGTATTACGCTGTGCACTTAGCTGTGTTGCGTTAGCAGCAGCAGCCATACGAGACACCTTCGTAATCCCCATCTCATTCGTGGGCATGTTGTTGATCAATCGACCATCAACAACCTTCATGTCAATCATCTTTTTCATATTACCAGTACTTAATGTGTAAACTAATTAAACCTAAATAGAGAATCCACTCCCCAACCTCTTCATCCTCGTCGCGTAGGTAAATAGAAAAACCAATTAGCGGTCCAGTTAAAATCCTGTTCTGTATCTCTATCTGCCAAAAGTCGACCATAGGGTAAAGGTACAAAATATATTAGACGTCTGTAGGTATTGGGTTATACCCCCACCACGCGCGCACGACCCGCCACGGAAAACCGATTTATTTTCGGGAGGGGGGGTGCGATTTCACGATTTTTTCCCGGATTTTTTGCCGTTTTCCCGGAAGACATTAGCCCACCATCAGCCGTCCACCCGTGCAATCATTGGGCATTTTACACGCACGCAAACAACAAGCAGTCAGCCCGCAATCGGCCGCGCCACGCCCGCCGCGCACACATAAAAGAAAGCGAACGGCAAGAGAGAGCCGTTAGCCCCCGCGCCCAATCCGTTCTCCTTAAATCTGCGAAGATTCCATTTTGAGCAAGGGAGCCTAATCTTGTATGTTGCTGATAGTCAGCGCATTTGAATCCCATACGAAAAAACTTTTTAATGTGCAAGTTTTTTTTTCCAAAACCTTCGCCATACACTTGCCCTATCAATATAAAAATCAACATGACCATGACTGCAATCAACCCCAAGAATCAGAAGCAAGTGAACAAGGCCATCAAGTACTTGACTGACCACAATGCCTATGACCTAAAGCGCAACGAAGCCGAAGGAAACGACGACATGAAGGCGTACAAGAAGTACGACCGGTTGTGTGAATCCACCTTTGACAAGTACTTGGATGCTATTGAGTTTCTGCCCAAGAATCAGGTAGACGCCATCATGAAGAGCGAACTTTATTAATCAATCAATCAATCAAGAACATGAAAACATTCTATGTTTACTCAATCAACACCAATGGTGAAGTCGTTTCTGCGGAATACGGAATCAAGGCCAAATCTCGCCTTGATGCTATAGAAAAATCAAGTGTAGAGAAGGTTTATTGGGAAGGAAGCCGGCCGTATGGTGTGAAGTACATCGGGAGCAAGTACAAGGTCTATGCTAAACTACAAGGTTAACTGACGAGGATTTAATATCCGAAACGCCGTGAGGCGTATTAACCAAATAAAAAAAACTGACATGGCTATTATCGCAACGGGAAAAGAATACAAACTTCAGTTAGGCACAATTCAAGAACTCGATGCCGTCATTAAGATGGTCATCAAAGGAATTCCTGACGGATTCTTTGACTTCCAATCGAAAGGAAATCAATTCGCCACACTTGACTTGAGGGCCGACCTATCATGTGACGACCAACCACCCGTGTTCTTGGATATGTTCTACAACGGGCTAATCACGAACTACTTCCAAAACTACGACATAGAGTTGGTCACGACGCAGTCGGATTACGAGAAGGCAAGCAAGAAGTTGAATGCGGTCAACCCACGAGCATGTTGGGAGGATGTCTTGCTACAGGTATTATCTGACGGAAATCTCGTCTTCGAAGATCGCTACCAAGGGATGACGATTGAACTCGACTTAAGTAAGGTGGGAAGCAACTTCCTGAATGCCTTCAACGATGCGCCTGATTACTTTATGGAACTTGTACTACTTCACGCCAACGGAGGGTCGGACGGAATCACCTACGACTCTTGGCTTCAAATGGGGACATACGGAGAAGTAATCTACGGATAGGTTAACTGACGAGTCCTAAATGGACGAAACCTGCTTCGGCAGGTCTTAACCAACAAAATAATCACGATGAAAAACATCACAAACGAATCCGTTCAAGCGTTTATGAATGCTGTTCCCTTCAAGAAATCCAATATGCGGGTTGAAGTTTTAGAGAACGTCACGATTCTGCGTCTACACGGAAATGTTATTGCGTACCGCTACAATGACCCTGAACGTACTTTGTCCATCACGAACTGCGGATGGTTCAGCAAAACGACAAAGGAGCGTCTGAATGGAATCCCGAGCGTATCAATCAAGCAGAAAAACTTCAATTGGTACTTGAATGGTACTGAATGGAATGGTGATTTAATTGACATTAAAGGTTAACTGACGAGGATTCAATATCCGAAATGCCGACTACACATCGGCATCTTAACCAACTAAATCAACAATACTATGAAAACAATTGATGACTACAAAAAGATGCCGAAAAGCGCACTTGCGGAGAAATGGTTTTGGCTACATAACATTCCGACCACATTCCTTGGAGAGGTTGTTTGGTTAGATTTTGGGAATTTTGAAATCGAAGTAGCGGAATCGGATGTTGAGTATAGAGCGAATGAATTCCTTCGCCTATTAGAAAATGACTTGATAAAACAGCCATTCAAGGGAATTTTATTGGATTAAATTTAGGCATACTGATGAGGGCTGAATGCCCGAAACACGGACTACACATCCGTGTCTATGTCAAATTTTAACCAACGCAAACAATTACAATGAAAACCACGACTGAAGTTGAATGCATGAATGATTGGTGCGACTTTACCCACGAGAAGGGGTACTGCACTTGTGATAATGAATCTTTAAATGAGAAGACGATGAAGAAATCAAATGAATTTGTGGCTACTTGCCCCGCACTTGTTTGGTCAGCAGAAGATGTTGACCTCAACATTGACCGACTCTATGAGTCAGAGGTTATTGACCATGTGAGTGCAAACAAACTAAAGGAGATATCTAATGAAGACAAACTTCTTTGGTTAGAGCAGATACTTGAGGATTGTCACGATGAGTTTTGTCAGATTATCAATGAGCGAATCGGAGATGCTATCTACGACTACTATCGCAGTACGCCTATGGGTAAGGAAGAAGTTGGTTACATTAAATACAATAAGTAAATGGAAGCGTATCTTAAATTCTTGAACGACCCCAACCCGCCAACACATTTGGCGGAGGATGAGTTGTGGGAGTACTATGGTGGAGATTGCTATGGCGACATCTCTTACTATGCCTTCTTACTATGTAGGTTTGGCGAAGCATCTAATTGGACTACGGCTATGATTATGGCTGACAAGTGGTCGGATTGGGATAGGCAAAACAAAACCCTTACTGAAGGAATGAGTGGTTACGACTCGTTACTGCATTGGTTGAATGTTGAATATGTTGGACTTTATTATAAGTAAGATGACGACCTTATTTAAAAACGAGGAGTAAAACAAAAACTACAATATGATACTCTTTGAATATCACGAATCAGACGATGACGATGCATCTATCTACGGCTTGACCTTCGAGGAGGTCAACGATTGGATACAAGACCACAACGAGTACTACGAAACCAACTACCAAACTATTCAGGAGTTTAATGATGGTGAAATGTACCGGGAGTTTATTGTAAGTGAAATGGAAAACGCAAATCTAAATTAAATATGAAGGCAAGAATGACAACAATCTCCGAGCATGAGTTCATGCCGTGCGATGCGGAGGTATTGTTCACTTGGGTGGACGAGAACGGGAATTCCGGGTGGAATTCTGCATACGGCAAGGCCGGTCAAAGCATCAAGGAAGTCCTTGATGGTCGCATGAAGAGAATGTATTCCAATTGGGATGGTTCTTATGAGATGATGCGGAACATGTCCGTGTCTATTGATGTAAGCGGAAAGTCCGTTAACACACTCTTATCCTTGACTCGTTGAGTCATGGATAAAAAAACAATGATTAATGAAATCATGGCTGACCACGCTTGGATTAATTCCAAGAATGTGAATCCCAAACGAAGAGGAATCCTCCGGGACATTGAGGCCATCGTGGAGGACTTGTGTGAAACACACGACTACTGATTCGGGTAGCCGTACAACAAAAATAGTTACTGACCAAATTTTTTATTCAAAACCTTATTCAAACATTTGCAATATGGAAACAACAAGAGAAGCCCTCCTCGCCATGCGAGTGGGAGAGATGAAGGACATCGTGTTCAGCAACGGCGTCCTCAATAGCACCAAAGAGATGTGCCGAAACTCCGATGTGGAGTGGGAGGTGAATAGTTTCACCGAGGGGTGGATAACCGCCTACATGACCTTGGAAGAGGCCGTGGATTATGTAGAGGGCCGTAAGGGCTTTGATGACTTTGAGTGGGAATAATTTATTGATTATGAGAAACAAAGAGCAACCATGGGAAGTGTTTGATGGGGGTGTCTACGAAGACCTCCTCCTTGACACCCAAATTGAATACAAAGCCGAGCGCATTGTAGCAGAGGACGAGTGGGGTACTGAAATTCAGTACCATGTGTACGATGTGCGGGTGACCTTGCGTCACAACAAGCACCAAGTAGGCGTCCATTTGGACAATCTCTTTAAGTATGAACTTGAGGAAACCATCGGCAGTTACCTCACTAAACTTTACGAACGATGAAAATTAAATTCAATGGTGATAGCATTGCTATCTACACCTCAACCAACGGACACCAAACGAAAGTCCGCATCGACCACATGGTCAGAGACGAGCGTTGTCTTGGAGGACACAAGGTCCACATCAAGACAATCGCCAAAGGGAGACCAAGCAAGAGCCCCTTCCGCTATGCTCCTATTAATAGAATAAAGTTTTTGTCATGAAGAAGATAGCATCGGGACTTGTGTTCTTACTATTCATTTTTATTTCCCTTGCGGGAATCACTCTTGGTGCTATGTTCTACCAAGAGGGTGTCAACGAAGGCATGGGCATAGCCCTTATTTCCGCCACCATTTTTCTGCTTTTATTAATCACACCTAAAGAAAATTAATCATGCCGAATTGGGTATATTCTACAATCAAAACGAAAGCAAAGAATGAAGCGTTCGTTAAGGAAGTCATGGACAAAGGGGGACTCTGCGAGTTCTACTTACCCATGCCGGATGAAATCCGTTTCACCAACTCCCCAAACCGAATCATAAGCAAGGAAGAGTACGCCATCAAGGAGGCCTTGGGGCAGACGAGAGAAGAGGAAAAACACATGGTCGGTTATTATCAGACACAAGAGATGGTTGATCAACTCAAGGCCAAGTACGGAGCAGCGAATTGGTACGAGTGGGCGTACATCTATTGGGGCACGAAGTGGGGCGATGGCCAGATGGAGTATCAAGTTGCGGGGGATGACCTTATTATTAGGTACCAAAGCGCATGGTCACCCGTGAGTTGGGACATCGTTGAGAACTTCATCGGTCACCTTGTTGATGCCGACTACATTTGGGAGGAGGAGCAAGGATTCGGGGCGCAAATCATCTATGAGGATGGGCAGTTCGCGAGCATGGTAGAGTGGGACATCCCGGTCTTCAGCCATTGGGCGTACTTGGATAGCGACACACCATCAAACGACTTGGATGGAAAGCCACGCGAGGGTAAGTTTGTACAGATTGTTTACGCCTATCTTTCGGAGGAATTTGAGAATAATATGGGCGTATACGAGAAGGGGTGGCACTGCTATTCAGAGTGGCATAGCGAGAGCAGTCTCGTCACTGACCCCGAGTTAATTGCTAAACTTGAATCTGTCAAGGAATGAAAAAGAATGATAAGGTCATGGAGCAGTTCATGCGAATTGCAATGGCGAGACTAAAGAGCGACTACCGATTTGCGCCACAACGCAGAGCAATTGCCGCCCGTATGTATACTAAATGGTTAAATAGGAATGATGTTTAAGTTGACCTTTGTACCTACCCTACGCAACAACCTTGCGGTTAAAAGTTGTGTGTTCATGCGCCAAGCCAATTCGGCAGAGGAGTTAGCGAACATGAAGTACGATGTGCCGAACCCTCTTGAATGGATGTTAGAATCTATTGAAGAGATGTGAGATGGAGTACCTTGAAGAGAAGAGGTGCAACTCGTGTCACCAAATGAAGTCCGCTGATCGTTTCACAATACAAAAGAAGAACGGCGTTGACTCCTACTATAAGGGGAGATGCAAGGACTGCTATGTGGAGTACCGCAGAAAGCGCAAGGCATTAGGAAGCAAAGAGGGTGTGCGTGTAGACCCCGGCAAGGATAGTCCTCCGTGGAAGCACATCTCTTGGCTGTGAGTTGGTCTTGGGGGGGTGGTGGATGTAATGGATGATGGAAGCCACCTCTCCCCACTCAGTCAAAGTGTAAAATGAAAACACCACAAAGTGTAAAATACTGCACCTTAACACGGAAAAATTTAGAATTACGCAAGAATTTATACCAATAGTGCAATACTCGGCACAAAAATGAACCAAAAGTGTGACAATATCTCAAATCGCAATACGCAATAAATCAAATGAGATGATGGAAAGCCCCACCATTAAAGGATGTTAAGGCATATAATGATGGGAAAAGAAATCAAATCATACGCAACAACATATAGAAACCTTTAACACCAAAGAGAAATGAAAAACAAAATGGCAAAATTTAAGAAAGGCGACCGAGTTCGCTACATTAGAGAAGTTGGAGATGATGGTGTCGTGTCTGGAAGTTTGGGTACTGTAGATGAAA
>Ga0208557_1000029_pt1 | contig 39627 bp, 32 predicted proteins | sample Colrivmeta1548A3_FD_187645 | JGI IMG/M metagenome (GOLD analysis project Ga0208557, IMG submission 187645) | Estuarine microbial communities from the Columbia River estuary - metaG 1548A-3 (SPAdes) (version 2) | ecosystem: Environmental > Aquatic > Marine > Intertidal zone > Estuary | place...
TAATGTCTGTATAAATTAACTTTGGATTGTAATTAGCTTGAATACTCTGTAAGGCATACTTGTCCTTTTCACATGCAAATTCATGAATAAACGGTATATTTAATTGCTGAAGGGCTTGTATTGGGGCTTCTATACCAGAGCAATCCGTACCTACTCGTAGTTGTTGCATTACTGTATATGTTGGGAAAATTTTGATATTTTGAACATTTTTTTGACAGTATTAGTAATGGATAATATCGTAGACCTGTTTGTGTATAGAACTGGTAAATACAAGGATAGACTTAAAGTCGAGAGTATGCTCATATTTATAGTCATTTTTATCATCGCTGTTAAATTTTTAAAGGAAGATTACTACAAGTTGGTGGTGCTTGTCATATTTATAGGTGTATTGGTAAATGCATATATAAGAGTTAGGTATACTTCACTTGATGACCTCAACGAAGAAACTATGAAGCATTTGGACGAATTACAGGCGAAAATGTATGATTATGTGGACATAGAAATTGTCACAAATAAATTAGAATTAAGTGACTCCAAGGTAATAAAAATGAAGGACTCTACAAAGCTTGAATCAATGTATCTCGATTCAAGGCTTATAAACTTTTTATTTAGTGTAATAAACTTGTACGACTATAACCCAAAACAATTCTTTAGTCTGTTGAAAGGAACAAACAACATTCTCAAGGGTCGCCAAGATATAGAAAAATTTTACAAAAGCAATAGAGAGTATCCCTATAATACTTCAGATATATTTAGAGTGTCATTGAAGTTAAAGACAAGTTGTATGAATAATGTGCATAACTTTATTTATACAATTCCGAAAAACACTCAATTTTATGAATACCATTATAATATTATGACAGAGTATGACAAATTAATAACAAAACATATAGATGCAATGTATTATTATACTATCGAGAATATAAAACTACGAGGTATAAATTCAGAGACTACATTTCCCAAGTATCATCCAAAATACAAGATTCCAAATGATTACAGAACTGAAGACAAACTCCAATATTTCATTTAAAAATTCACCATTTCCCAGGTTTAAATAGGAGTATACCTAGTGATAATCTGTAAAATATGAGGTACCATGGAATTACTTTGAAATTTCACTATTCCTGTAGTACTAGACGTTACACCAGTACATACAGTATTAAATATAGAATGTAATTCTGTATCATCTGACCACCCAGAACACATTCCTAACAAGTCTGCTCTATTAGCAAAATTAGTAACTCTAGTAGGTACCCCAAATCTGAACTCACAAGTAGCATTCGCGGTAATCGGAGTTGCTGTTACATAAAAGCTCAACATTGCTTCTGTACCGATTAGTACAAGTTGATTACCAGAGTATCCGACAATACTACAATTAGATGTATCTGAGAATGCTATACTCGGTGTAGAATTTGTCCCAGATACTACAAGTGTTCCATCCACTATAATTGACCCACCTATTCTAAGGTCTCTTTTTATACTAGCTCCACCTCTTACGGTTAATGCACCTCCTTGTGTTGAGCTAGTAGAATTCGTTGAAGAGTCTATACTCACTCCTCCATAAAATAATGCACTTCCTACTGTACTACTAAGTGAGTTCGTCGAGTCCTTAATGACAAATGTACCAGATTCTATTACAGTCTTTGTAGAATTGATGATTGCGTTTCCAGCCGAGCTAGAGTGACCATTAGAATAAAGTGCAAGTGTTGAGCCGCTAGTACCTGAATCTCCTCCAGAAATACCCAAGTATCCTGTTGTATTTGAAGCAGTAATCAGAGTATTTGATACTATAGTGAGAGGTGACAATATACCAGTAGTAGTATTTATACCAATGTATCCATTTGATTTTACAGTTAGTGCTCTAGTAGCAAGGTCTGGTGTCTGTGACACTGAGCTTGCTGTAAGAAATAGATTCGAGCTTTTACTTAAAATACCAAATGTGTCTGCTGAGTTGTCCTCTCTAAAATCTATAAAAGAGTGTGACCCGACAGTGTTTTGTAATCGCACAGTGGTCTCATCGTCATGTATATGAAGTAGTGATGCCTTTGAAGTTAAATTCTGTCCTATTCCTAACCCAAGCCTAGAGTATGTATTTTTGTCAACTCTTATCCCTCCTGTAACATGTAAAGCTCCTGATGTACTAGTTCCATCAGCTGTAGAAGTTATACTCGCAACACCCTTTACGAGTAATGTTCCAGCGCAAGTAGCGTTATTCGTTTTTAAGTCTAAAAGGTCTTGTGTAACGAGAGAGTTCCCATTACTTTGAACGTTTGTGTAACTTGTTATGAATGAGCCTCTAGTGTAATGAACACTAGCCATTGAGTTGGCAAAAAGTTCAATTGTATCTGAAGAGTCTGGACCTTGAGTAGTCCATGGGTCAGTTAGTCCAATTACTCGCAATGCTCCGTTATATGAGGTTACCTTTCTAACTTGGTTATTTGATAATCCAGATGTTACCTTTATAAACCATCCGGTGTAATAGTCGTTTGTAGAATTTGCGCTAGTAGACAACTTTACCTGATATAATGACACACCAGATTGACTTGGTAATGTATCTTGGAACGTCGCAGTGGAAGACGTCACTTCTTCTGGGCTCAATTGGTGTATTATTCCGATTGGTCCAGTTGATTGCAATGTGTTAATCAAAGGTAATCTAGAGCGTGTTTCTAAAGTTCCTGTATTCAAAGAGCCAATATTTCTAGTCTGTGTCGGTAATGTATCTATCGTAGAATAATGTAATGTCCAACCTGTTGTGTAACCTGAAAACGCTCCATTAGGTGTAGTAGAGACTCCCTCTGAAAGCAATGAACATTCTGTATTACTCGAATTAACTTGTAAATTTACAATAGTAGACACTGGAGTTTGTGTAAAAAGGTGATAGTCGTTTGACAATCCCTTGTATATCACAAAATTTGAAGTAGGATAATTAGTACCAGAATAGGCATGAGATACAGATGAATTTGGAATGTCTATCTCCAATTCTAAAGAGTCATCTATTTGCGTATAAGCATTTAGAGTATTACCCAAGTATGTCCATAATGACCCATTGGTACTTGTATTTTCTATTTTCGTAAAAAGAGCATTATTGGAATGTCTAATTTTTTCATTTACTTTCAAGTCTTTACCTACGTTTATACTCTTGTTTGATGCTATCCCGCCTTCTACTGTTAATGCACCAGAAGACGTTGTTGTTGATTCTATTGTCGACTGTATAGTTAATGTACTGTTTATAATTGCATTTGACCTAACATTTACACCTCCATTCACTAACAATGCTCCTGATGACGTTCCTGACGCTAATGTACCAGAACTAATATGGACATCTGCATTAAATACAGAGTTTTTGTTTGCATTGATAATTATCGCCGTTCCACCTGAAACCGATAACTGCAATTGACCCTGTGTGTTTAAAATATTAGCCGTAGTGAAATTAACTAGCGTGTCTAGTGTAACTTGCCCAGTACTATAAATATCCTTATAAAGTCTCAAACCACCCTTTACAATCAATGCTCCACTTGTACTTGTAGCATTTTCTACACTACCGATTGTAACTAGGTCTTGGACTGTTATTTGGTACAATTTGTTTGAGCCTGCCCCATAAAAGTCCTTTGCAACGGCTAGTCCGCCAGCAATCGTCAGGGCACCCCCATCAGTGTTACTGCTAGCATTCTGTGTATTGTTTATAGATAACCCTCCATTTAGTACTACTGCTCCTGTACTAGAATTCGTACTTGATGATGTATTCTGGAAATACATTGTTCCACCAATGTTTACATTCTTTACTACTCCTAGGCCTCCATAAATAACTATATTACCAGAAGTTGGACTTGTACTGTCTATTGTACTCATAAATGTATTTGAAAGAGTAGTCTTGAATGTACCATTGACTTCTAGAGTTGAAGATGGATTTGTGGTATTTATACCTATACTTCCTTCTGTTAAAATTGTAAGTCTAGTAGCGTTTCTAGTTGATAACTGTAATGTTTCAGAGCTATTGATAAGAAGTGAGTCCCTGTATGTACCAGTTGAAAAATCATTGAAATTTCTGGTTAATTTGACAGAGCCTTCTTTTGTAGCACCTCTCTGTAGAGTGAATGCAGGGTATACTGATGAATTGATTTCGTCTGTGTCTGAATGTAACAGTATAGATGCCATACTCGCATTACTTATATGAACGGCATGTATAGGGGAGCTTAATCCAATACCGAGATTTGATGTAGTCATATTGAAAAAGAATTTTGAGTTTGTAGAAACTCCATTGATTCCATTACCTACCAGGATACTCCCAGACGTAAATCTATTTCTTCCAGTTCCTCCATACGGGACTTCTACAACTGAAGCTTGCCATACTCCTGTATTTAGCGTTCCTACCTTTTGTACATGAGACTGGTCTACGTTTGTAGATAATTGAGTTCCACTACCACCTGAAAGACCGCTTCCAGCAATTGTACTTTTAACTCTGAGGGAATCTGAAAATATTTCTATAGATGAATCGTCTACATTAACATTCATTTGGTTAAATACACTAGATAGAGCGTCTCCAGCTTGTACTAGACCAAGACCAGTAAATTGCGTAAACGTAATGTCGTCTGTTCCAATGACATCCGACCCTTGTGGTGAATTACATACAAATCCTAGAGACTTGTTTAATGTTCCTTGTTTGATAAATACAAACGTTCCTGCTGCATTACTCCCAATAGAGTAATCTAATGACCTAACAGGTGGAGTAGCAACTCCTTGTACAACGTATATACCATTTTCTGTCAATGTTCCTTGGTCTTTAACAAGTACGCGGTCGTATAATTGGAAAGTGTATCCATCAATAGCACTTCCAACAAAAAAGTCTGTAGACAAGTCTTGGGATGTTGTTGTTGCAGCTGAAACAGAATTCTTGACTACTACTCCTTGAGCATAAAGGTCTACATAATTCTTTGTAGCTGCATCTTGAGAAGAAGTCGGGTCTAGGAGATTTGTAATTTTGTTGCTGTTTAAATTGACATTGGAATAGCAATTGGTTGTACCCATGACTGACAAATTCTTATATACCAATGCTCCACCAGATACTACCATCGCAGCAGATACTGTACTGGATACATTATCCGTATTTGTAATAGACAATTTTCCTTGAGAAATAACATTCTTGTTTACAGTGTCTACACGGAGTACATGTATATTAGAAGAGTCTTGTAACAAGAGTCCTGATGTCGAATCTACACTTTGAACTATTCTACCAAAAGAGACTAAATCCCTTTGTATAGCTACACCACCATTAATGATTAGTGCTGCTGATGTTGAATTTATTGCATTCACTGTGCTTTCTATGGTAATTGGGCCAGTACTAGAAATACTTAGGAGGTTTATATCTGATTTCACAGTCATTGACGGGACATTCCCAACTGTGCTATAAGTAGTATAACTAGGGATATTGAATCTAAGTGTTCTGTCTAGGCGTCCTATACTGTATCCATTTGTTGTATCAAAAATACCCTTGAATTCAATTAGATTGTCTCCTACTGTTGAGTCGTTTGATAGTAACGTTAAAGATGCAGACGTTTGACCATTTCCAGCATTAATTGTTACATTTCCAACTGAATTACTTGAAACATTAAGAATGTTGTAATTGTTGTTTTCTATTAGTAAGGACTGGGCTGACGTGGACCTAGAACGTAAGCTTTCTGACGTATAGATTTGTTTTACTGCATTCAAACCACCTAAAGTGTATAATGACCCCAATGAAGTTCCGGGAGATGAATTCTCAGTAGACACAATGCTTAATTTAGATATTTGTACAGGACTAGCTGTAAGTATTAATTTACCAGCTGTCCCTGTTATGCTAACATTTGTATCACTGTTAAAAGTGATGAATTTGCCATTTGGTATAGAAATCTTCTGACCAGGTGTAAGAGAAATGTCAGAGACGGCATTGACATAAAGTACATCTGATGAATCCGAATATACCTTTTGTAACCCAGTCCCTCCAAATTTTATACCAGAGTCTGTCGGAATACGGACATCTAGTGTGTTTCCTGGAATTAGATGAATATTATTACTGGCACTTATACTAATGTCTCCGTTTACTCCTCCTATTATCTGCCTTGAAGTATCTCCGAAATTAAGTGAGACACTGACTGGTATAATTACCTTTTGTCCTGCACTTGGGGATATATATATGTCTTTTGTAGAATTTAGAACTGTATTATTGAATTGGTCTGTTCCAAGATAGTCATAGTCTGTATTTAAGACTAGATTTGACAATTGTGGAATTTTAATGTTTTTTCCGGTAGGTAATACGAACGATACGTTCCCTGGAGTAGTAAGTGAAAAGTCCTTTGACACAGAATCTACATAAAAATTCTGGGTAGTAGTACCAAATGAAAATTTAGAGTCTAATGGAATGAAAATGTTTCTGCTACTTATGCTCAAGTCGAAAGGTGTTGTGAATTGTGTTTCGTTTGCGTTGTCTAATGATAACGTAGATTTCGTAGTAGAGTTTGTGCCAAGAATTGACAAGGTGTCTCCTATTGAAGCAGATTTATCAATAATTACTCCTCCATTAACAGTAAATGCTGAAGTGCTTGTAGATGAAAGGGTTATCGGGATTGTTATTGTATCTGAAGAATCAAGTCTTTTCTCTGTATTATTCCATGTCATTACACCTTGTAAAAGAGGAGAGTCTTCTCTCGTGGCAACTGCCTGTGTACTTGATATTTCACCTACCCGAATAGTGTCATCTGCTTCGTTAAATACTATTCTATAATTTTCCAAAGAGCCGCGTTCAATTTCTAATCCAGCCTGATTCAATGTTACTCCTGAACCTGTTTCTTGTCTGTTTAGAAGAATGATATTGTCTTCAAATTCAGTGATATTTGTATTAATGATGCTAGAATTTCCTAAAACATATAGATTCCCTTCGATAGTAGTGTCTCCAGTAACCTGTAACGCACCAAACGTAGGAGTGTCAGTGTTTTGTACACCTTGATTGAGCCATATTTCATGCTGAATGACACGTCCATATATATTTGGATGAGATATCTTGTTGTTGGAAATATCCCTAGTCATTAATTAAAGTAATGTAGATAAAAAATCGATGCGACAAGACGTAACTTGGAGATTCTTGTATTACCACTCGGATTAGTTGATACCTTGTGTATTAGAAGTACTGCAAAATTTACTATCCAAATGTATAACTTTTGGTTCTATCAAATATGCATTTAGAGCACTTGGTAATATAATGTCTATTGGACCAGTTATAGGAAATAACTTTTCGTATTTGTAAGCGTTTGCATTATTTACCAGATATCCATGCATTCCCCAAACTTTTGATGTTTTAACAAGACGAATAGAGTCGTCTTTTTTCGGCTTCATTGTTTCATAGTAATTATGTCCTATAAAAATTACATCCCAAGAATTTTTATCAAGCAATTTAACATTCTCAATGACTTGATTGACCTCTTCAAATGAGCATTGTATGTCATCTTCTATCACAAGAGAAATCGGATTTTTATTATTACTCTCACTTATGTGTTTAAGAACAGTACAATGACTTAAATAACACCCGTATTCTCCTAGTTTCAATTCTTGATTTTGTATGATATCTTTAGCAGTTAATTCTTCCTTGTTTAGATTTTTTCCATCTATACCTACTCTGTAATCTGGTGTAACGTACTTGTATACATTGTTGCGCCTTTCATAGTCTTTTTCAAGCGATATCATATATACTGGAGAGTTTATCTTTCTTGTCTGTTGTAAATTTAACTGTTTGACACGAGTATTATCAGTATGTAAGTCACATTGTAAGTCACTATTTTGGACAAGTAAAAATAGCGATAAAAAGACAGATATATATAACAGTAGTAATATAAGTACCAGTACTGTATATTTAATCATGACTGTATAATAATGTAATGTAATAAAATAAAGAAAATTGTTTATTTAAATGCCATAATAGTCTTCTATACATACCTGAACGTCTGTGTTGTTTGCAGCATTCAACTTGCAGTCTAGCGCAGATTCCTTTACAAGTGTGGTAATAGATGCATCGTATTGTTCCTTTCTGTATGCTATACTCTCTACCCATGTGTCTATTGAAACTTCCATTGAATCATCTAACCTTTCCGTAACACCGTCACCCAAGCTAAATCCGCTTTCTTCAACGGATGCAATAATGTCATCTGGAACTCTTGTTATATATCGATAAATATCTACTACTCTGTCTTCTGATGGTAATTCTACATGAGAGCACAATCTCACAGCTCTTCCTAGAATCTGTTTAACTTTTGCTTCATTCCAATAAGGCTCTAATAGATGAACCTGTCTGACATTTTTTAAAGAAATTCCTTCAGCTCCAGCACTACTGACAATAAAAACTTTCACTACTGTACCAAGTTTATTTCCCAGAGAGTTAAATTTTGTAAGAATTGCCTCTCTATCTTGTTGGTCTTGGCCCCCTATCCATTTTACAAATGAAATTCCCTTGTGTTCTAGAATCTTTTCGAATGCATATAATACCTTGTCAACAAAAAAACTATACACCATGACTGGGCCTTTGGAATTTGAAATGTGTTCTAGTACTTTTGCAAATTTTACAGAATATTTTTCGTAATTATTCAAAAAGTTTTGCATACCTTCGTGGTCATCTGGGAGACCTTTCAAAGTAGAAATGCCATTAGGAAATACTACAGTGGATGCCTGTCTAGTAGGTACTTTGAATGTTCTTCCATCATCTGCTCCACTTATAATTTCTCTAGCAGCCAAGTCTAACACTTTCTTCTTACTACCTGGTAAAATCAATGGGTCATCGAATGATATCGCTAAATACAAAATGGCCTGTTCAGGAGTCATATCAAGGACCTCATGTGTTGTAGTCGTAGATGGATATACTTCTGAGCCCTCGTTTACTCCCTTGTAATAAGATACTAATCCTACAATTTTTGAATAAAACTGGTCTCTATTCTTTAAAGTATCATTATCAAGGTCGTAATAACGGAGTGTAAAATCTTCAATTCCATTGATTCTGAAGCTTCCAGGACTTAATATACTAAATAAAACTGCAAATTCATATCCAGTGTTAATTACTGGAGTGGCAGACATTGCAATTATTCTACATGCTGAATTCATTAATTTTCCATAGAAAAATACTCCTCTACTTGACCTATTCTTCATCATTGATGTAAGATTTTGACATTCATCGATAATAACAAGAGTCCTTGATGTTAATTCTGGCATTACTCTCCTTCCATTGTAAGATGTGTATGTAAATATTCTAGAAAATCCTTTTATTTGACTACTAATGATTTTTACATGGTTGGCAAAATTTGTCTTTAATGCTGCTGGAAGTAATACTACAACTTTGTCAATCATTCCCTTTTCAAATACAGATTTAGCCATTAATACAGAGGCAAAAGTTTTACCAGACCCTATACCATGATATAACAATATTCCTCTCTTTGTATGCTTGGGATAGTAATAATACAGAAATGACTGTAATTTCGTAGGAGAAAATGATGTATTAGTGCGATTACAAGTTTCCTCAATAGTCTGATTAACAGACTCTAATTTGAATTTTTTATATTTTTCAAATATCAGAGATTGGTAAGTTTCTTTTTTAAGTTTAGAATACTTGTATTCCTTGATGATTTCTAATTGTTCGAATATTTTGGAAATGTCGTCGTCAGTAGAATTAGACTGTTCTGTTTGTTTTAGATTGTCGTCGTCATTCGAATTAGGCTGTTCTGTTTGTTTTAGATTGTCGACGTCATTCGAATTAGAATGCTCTGAAGGTACATCAGTAGGTTCATTGATTTGAATTACTGTACTGATTTTTGTCCTTTTCTTCTTTATCCCAGACCTTAACATAGCATTTTCTAAATCTGCTTTAACAGCTTCTTTATCTTCTTTCGACGGCTTAATTTCTTTGAAATTCATATTATACTATAATACAGATTTAAATTTCAGTTTTATATCACCAGCCTACAATGTAAAATGTTGTGCTTTTGAGATTGTTTTTAATATATATGTATATCTTATCGCTTGGTAAGTCGACTGACGGCTTTTCTTCAATGAATTCTATTGGAATTGGAAAGTCTTTGGATGCAGTAATAATGTCTTGTTTGCTAGTAATCTTTTTGTTGAATAATTTCGTTGTGTATCCCCTATCTTGTATAGAGTCTATTATCTGATTTATATTTGTAATCTTTGTCATTTTAATAGCCTTACAAACCACTGTTGGGTTTTGAATAGGCTTGTCTATACTCAAACCTTGGAGCCTTTTTGTAACTTTTAACAAGATGTCTTCTGTTTTTGTAAAGATGAGATATCTATACAAGTTGAATATATCTTGCTCGTACTCTTCAAGTACATGTTGCTTGTCATTTTGAATGTTGAATTCTTCAGAGTAAAAGTCATGATTGGAGAGCTCATATCCTCTTTCTTTCATGTATTCTATAAAAAAGTCTGTATCAATGATATATTCATCCAGTCCTTTCACGGATTGGTTATTTCCATTCAGAGACATATCATATATGTTTCCCCACTTCTTTAAAGAAGGTTCATGTGTTAGATAATACAAGACCTCTTTGTTGTCTCCAATATAATGGATTGCGGCTTCATTATTACACAACTGACTCAACTTTTTGGAATCAATTGTACTAATGATAAATGAACCATTTGTTTTAAGATTTGTATCAATAATGTCAATGAATGAGTCTAATGTTTCCTTTGACTTGAAAAAATATTGTATTGAAAAGTGTGAAAATGCTACATCAAATACAAGTTTAGAATTGTTCTTGACTTGTTGATGAGCTAATTTGTCTGTCAAATCCAATTGTGTAAATAAGTGATTCTGTCCTTTTATCTTTGTCTTGCACTCATTTATAGAATTTTGGTCAATATCATATCCATGCACTATACTTCCATTTTTGCATTTGACTGTGTCTCCTCCTTTTCCACATCCTAGTTCTAGTACCTTACTATTGCTTTTCGTAAAGGTCCTGTATAACTTTTCTTTAACCTTCTTTACAGAATATCTGAATGTCTTGTAATAAGGAACTTTATCGTAAATCACTAATTTGGTTATTGTATCTAAAGTCACTGGATTATGGATGTTGTTCCAAATATCCAATGCCACGTCTTTAAAGTTCCCATGTTTATTTGGGTTCACAGTTTTATCCCAACGAGTTTTGAGTGGTACAAATAAACTGAGATTTGTGTCGTATCTGTATTCTATTACTGTATTGGATTTATAAGTAATACCTGTACTAGGGTCTTGTAGGTCCTTTGAGAATGTAGTTTTAAATGTGGTATCGTGCGTTTTTTCTCCAGTCAACTTTTCTACATCGAATAAAACTATTTGTGTCTTTGTAGAATTTTTTTCATTTTGATGTGGTTGTGTTACATACAATTCCCAAATGTTATCAGAAACGTTGATACTATAAAAATCAATAGTATTTAATTCAACAGGTTTCCATTTATACAGACCTGGCCACTTCTTTTTAAGTGGGTATGGGTCGTTTATTGGTACATACACTAATCCATCCGAGTCATCTGGTGAATACAGTAACTTTGATGCCACAAATATATCTTTAAAAATGTATTCTTTGGCAAGTACGGTATAATACTTTTCAGATTGTATGGTAGAAATTACATTCTGTAACAAGTCGAGACGTTCTTTTAAAAGATAATCTTGATTGTGCCTCAAGTCTATTCCATTATGAATGAGAATGTCAAAACAATGAAACGTGACATTGGTTTTTGAGGTGGTTCTTTCACAATCAATAAGTGTGTTTACAAATATTGGACTCTTTAAATCTGTTACGAAAATTTGATTTGCATTTGAATTGATTGCATATACTTCTGCATCTTGGTTAACAAAAAGTAGGCATCTATCTCCATCCAATTTCTTTGTTACAGCATACTGTATTGTATATAAATTTTTTAGGTCCTTTCCATGGAGTGTTTCTGGTTGAGCTCCAATGAATGTTGCAAATTTAGTCTTGGTTAATGCATTGTATTGATGAAGGGTAGATTCTGTCTGTGATAATGTAGGTACTATAAAATTATCATGTTTTAACTTTAGAATATAATACACTCCGTCAATCAAGTCCTTGAATGTACTTCCTTTAATCATTTCCAATTCAATTTCATAAGTACAATGACACATGTCATTGTCCCAAAAATGCACGGCTGTAGTAGCATCCGTCCAAGTATCTTTAGGATTAGAATTACCTGAGACAATTGTAAGGTCTATTTTAAATCCAATGAATTTAAATGAATACCTCTTCTTTTTTCTAGACATCTTGATGCTAGAAGTACTAAAAGTTTTGGTGTTATTGTAATCAGTATCTGTCAAGATATAGACATTACTAGGGTCACAATATTCTGACGAAAGAGATGCTTTAATGTCAAAATCTGGAATTTGATAGTCAAATATTCTTGTTTTTACAGTCTTGTGATACTTTTTACCTTCAAAAAGAGAGTAACGAGAGTCTGATGTAAAATGGTCCAAGATGTATTGTTCTAGAGGGTTACGTGATTTGGAAAGTACCGAGAGTATACGGTAAAAACAGTCGATTGGAATGTTTTTAAACCTTAATTCAAGTTCAATTGTAGTAGTATGTTGCGAGGGATTTGTCTCGTTCAAGTACTTGAGCATATTAGTTAGCTCCTTGTTATATTTGTGTGTGTCTATTAGCATTTAATATGTATTTGAATTTCGAAATTCATTTTTCTTACCTGACACGTTTGCAATTTTTATTTAATGTCAAGTGATATTAGTATGGATAAAGTAAAGATTAAAGAGTTTGACATGGATGAAATGATGTCTGACGCTACAGTGTTGTTATTAGGTAGGAGAAGGACTGGAAAATCATGGCTGGCACGGGACATATTATACCATCATCGCAAAATACCAGCAGGTATAGTCTTTTCAGGAACTGAAGCTGTAAGTCCATTCTTTGGAGACTTTATACCAGATTCATTCATTCACAATGAGTACAAGCCAGAATTGATTGAAGAAATGATGGCTAGGCAGTGTAGAAAAATACGAGAAGCAAAGGATTCTGGTAAGAGTGATACTGGAAAGACTAGAGCAAATAATAGGTTTATACTATTAGATGATTTGCAACATGATGCTGCAACATGGAAAAAGGACAAGACTATTAAAAGCATCTTCTTTAACGGGCGTCATTTTAATTATCTCTTTATAGTGACTCTACAGTATCAGATGGGTATTACACCAGAACTAAGAAGTAATCTTGATTACATTTTTATATTCAAAGAGTCATCGATAAAGAATAAGAAAAAAATGTATGAAGACTATGCTGGAGTCATTCCTACATTTGAATACTTTTGCAATATCCTAGACTCATGTACAGAAGACCATAAATGTCTTGTTATAAAGACTAGTGGTACGTGTTTTGAAGATTCTGTATTCTATTACAAGTCTAAACCTAGGATGAATTTTCGCATTGGTAGTGATACACTATGGACATATCATGATAGGAAATACAATAAACGTTATGGCGAAATCCTTGATAAAGATTATCAGACAAAGTTGAATTACGAGAAACAGTTTGGTAACGCAAAGAAACTCAAGGTTATAGTCTCGAAAGAAGGAGACATTATAGGACACGAGTATCATTAGACTGATGTCACTGGTCGTACATTATATGGTCTTAGACACGTAACGTGAATTATAGCAATTACAAGTGTTAATATGACAATTACTAGCATAAAGATTCCAAATATTGTATCTGGACCCATTTCAATTACGCACTCAAGTGACACAACTTGTGTCATAAAGAGTTTAAAAACATTATAATGTCTAATAGTAACAAAGATGATGACACCATTGCATAGAGGAGTAGCTCAACTACTACACATTATACAATCTTCCTTGTTGTCTATAGAACATTGAAGTGTTAATTCTTGGTCTCTGGATTGTTTTTCCATTTCTGGGTCCACACTGAATTTACCAGAACTCGCAACACTCTTTGACCGGAGATAATAAATCCCAGTCTTGAGATGATTCTTCCAAGCATAAAAATGCATACTTGACAGCTTTTTAATAGTTGGATTTGCCATATATAGATTCATACTCTGAGTTTGGTCGATAAATACACCTCTATCTCTACATTGATTTATAACAGCTTTCATACTGATTTCCCATGCAGTCTTGTACAAGTCTTTGAGACTTTGTGGAATTTCCGAGATGGTCTGAATACTTCCGTCAGCTATAATCAACTTGTTTTTCATTGTTTCATTCCAAAGTCCTAATTCGGTAAGGTCCTTTACAAGATACTTGTTGAGTACAACAAATTCCCCAGAAAGAACTCTTCTCTTGAATATACATGAGTTCATTACTTCAAATGACTCTGAATTTCCCATAATTTGAGCAGTACTAGCAGTAGGCATCAATGCAGTCAACATTGAATTTCTTATACCATACCTTTTAATATCTGCCTTGATTGTGTCCCAATCGTATCGTCCAGAAATATAATCATCTAGATTAATATTATCAAAGTCTTTGGCAAGGTCAAATTGTAACTTACCTTGACTGAATGGTGAGCCATCAAAGGTACTATATGGGCCTTGCGTCTTTGCTAACTCTATACTTTGTTGGACTAGACCGTGATATAAACATTCAAAGATTTCCTTGTTTAATTGAGCTGCCTCTTTTGACTCAAATGGAAATCTCATTTGAATGTATACATCTACAAGACCCTGGACTCCTATTCCTAATGGTCTATTCTTGTCATCGGTCTTTTTTGTTTCTGGTGTAGGATATTCATTGTTGTCAATTACATTATTCATTGCAAGTACTGTACTAGTAGCAACAGAATGCAGATGGTCAAAATCAAAATACGGTTTCTTTTGGTTGTCATACTTGACAAATTTTGGAAGTGCTATAGAGCATAGATTGCATACTGCATAATTACTATCATCTGAATACAATATGATTTCATTACATTGTCCAGTTATTACTCCATTAAAGATTCCTAGACCGCGTTTTTCTTCTTTGAAACAATATGTATCCGAAATTATACCAGTGAATTTGACGTCGGTTACTCTGACCATTGGTTTAGGGACTCTAGTCGTCATTCTAGTTAACCTGTCTGATTTGAATCCTAAATGATATAGTGTTTCAATATCTGAATAATCTAATTTCAAGGAATATGTACTTGTCTTTACATGAGGATTGCATCCCATAGTCTGTAACATGTATTTTATATCTTGAAGGAATTGGACGTCTCTAGGTTTTATATAGATAAATATATAATTTGATATCGTATTGAATGTACTATGCTGACATACAGAATCAAACCATTTAATTTTACTATCAAGAGAGTAATTTACTGGAGGATTTATAATATTTGGATAGACATCCGAGAAAATCGGTATACCATTCCTTGTTAGAAATTGCTCTTCTACTATAGTAAATCTCTTGTCTCCATCTAAAATTGGATAAGAAGTTTTGATAAGATTCATTCCTTCAAGCAAGTCCTTTGCTTCTATTATATCAACATTCCCTTTGTCATTAAGGATGTGAAACTTGTGGTACAATGTACATTCTAGAATACTTCCGTTACTAAATGATATCTTTACTAATTCCTGATTTTCTCCTGTTTTAACTATTGTTGTATTTGTAAATTCTTCTCCGTTCCATACTCTTACTTGCTTATTATCTAATTCTTTAATTGTATGATACCCAGAATCGGTGAGAATCATTGTCTCTGGAGCCACACATAAATTAGATGATTTGGCAGTTCCAAGGTTCTTTTGATTAAACTTTTTGTTTGCTGCGTCCTTGTAAGTGATATAAGGAACCCCTGATTCTATTTGAGCATCTAGAATCTTGTTCCATATTTCCCTGGCTTTAATCTTCCTAGTATACAAACCTTTTGAAATATAGTCGTCATACATCTTATCAAACTCTTCAGAATGAACATCATGTAATCCAGGTGACTGATTTGGACACATAAGATACCAATCTCCGTCGCATTCTACTTGTCTCATAAAGTAATCTGGAGTCCAAATTGCATAAAAGAGGTTTCTCGCTCTTCTTTCTTCAGCTCCTTGATTCTTTTTAAGGTCTAGGAAATCTAGGATTTCTGCATGCCATGGTTCCAAGTAAATAGCAAATGACCCTTTTCTTTTAGACCCTTGGTTTACGTAAGCTGCAGTCTCATTGTATACTTTCAACATCGGGACAATCCCATCACTTATTCCATTTACACCCTTGATAGGCGCTCCCTTTGCTCTTATATTTGAGATATGAACTCCTATTCCTCCACCCAATCTCGAAATTCTTGCACAATCAGAGATTGTCTTGTAAATCGAGTCCATTGAATCATTTGTTCCAAGTAAAAAGCATGAGCTCAATGATTGTTTCTTTGTTCCAGCATTGAATAATGTCGGGCTTGCATGAGTATAGTAATGTTGTGAAAGTAGATTGTATGTTTCGAGAATGTTATCCGTATTCTCACGATGAATGGCAATAGCTACTCTAAGGTAAAGATATTGTGGTCTTTCTATAATCTTTCCGTTAATTTTCAAGAGATAACTCTTTTCAAGAGTCTTGTATCCAAAGTAATCAAACAAGTAGTCTCTTGGATGTATAATCATGGAATCAAATAATTCCTTGTTTTTCAATACAAGTCGGTAATGGTCATCTGAAATGACATGTGAACTATGCAACAAAGTACATGCCTCACTAAAGGAATCAGGGGTATTCTTGTGCATATTACTGATTATAATCCTTGAAGACAATTGTTTGTAATCAACATTTGTAGTAATACTTGCACATATTCTAGCAGCTTCTTCATCCAATTCAGAAGAGGTTACACCATCATAAATTGAAGCAATTACGCGCTGAGTAATTACATCATAATCGATACTATCCAATTTTCCCAAGGATTCGTCATTGCATAAATTTTTAACTCTATAGAGAATTTTATCGAATGATAATTCCTGGCTAGTACCGTCTCTTTTGATGATTCGCATTGTACTAGACCATTGGAATTCAAAATTCATTTTTCCCTTTGAATACTTTGTACTTGAAAAAAAGATTTTTGAGATGATGGTGACGTAAATTTTATGAATGGGTCTCTGTTATCTCTGTGCGAATTCTGTTTTATTTTATTTTGTAATGTTATAGTTGTAATAGCAATGTCGAATTCGATAAACAAGTATTCTAAATGGATTACTAATGGTGGGTCTATATTCATCAGTGCGCATAACATTATAACATTTGACAATAGTGTTACTAGGAATTTGAATATAGTGGGTATTCTGATAGCATTAGTTAGTATTCTCAATAATGACGATGATTTGGATTTTCTAATAAACGTACTTGATATCACTTTTACAGTGTATTCTTTAAGATTATATAAGCGATTGGGTATGAATGAAGAGGCAAAAGGGACTACTATTTCATTGGTATTCTCTCTAGTATTAAATGCGGTGTACTTGCAGAATTAATTAGATTCATATCATTCTATTCAACCTATTTAATTCTTCTAAACATAAGTTGTATTTTTCATCCATGATTCTATAGTATCGTTCATCTTTTATACTTGAGTTATTATATTCTGTTGTGACAAACGAGTGTTGATTACAATCTCCAATTAATGGATGATATTCGCTAATTCTATAACCACATCTATCTTTTGCATTTCTAAGACCAAGATACATGGGAAGTTCTTGACCTCTGTGACCAAAACGTTTTGTTTCGAGTAATGCAGTTGATATCTTGCTTGTAGTTTTTTTAGTATGTGATTTACCAGCAAATCCAGGATTAATTTGTCTAGTTTCACTTTGCTTCTTACATGTTTCTTCTTTAGACCTACTGACTGTCTTTGCTCCTCTTTGCGTATTGTATCCAAAATTATCATCTCTCGAATTATATAAATTGATAAATTTATCTTCATACATACCTGCTAATTCTGTATTCACCTCCATTAAAACTTCCAACTTGACGTCATCGCCAAAACGTTTGAATGCATTCGCAATCTTGCTATCTCTAGTCCTTGATTCTGTTATATGATTCGACAACCTGAGTCGCGAACCTCTCCTGTTACCATTTCTATCCAACACATTACATTGACCAATGTAAACTTTATTGTTCGGAAAAGTTATCATATAAATCTCACTTGAATTCATATTTTGCGAAACATACCTGTTCAGAATTCACTTTTCAATCCATGTTCAAATATCTAATTCTTAAAATTATTTTCTTGAATAATTTTGTAATTCTCGACTACGTTCAAAAGTTCAAATTTGAAAATTTATTTTCTTGACGTATAATATAAACATTAATGGCAGGCGGATTGATGCAACTCGTAGCTATCGGAGCGCAAGACTTATTTCTTACCTCTAATCCAGACATCACTTTTTTCAAAGTTAACCACAGAAAATATACCAATTTCGCCATCGAATCGATTGAACAAAACTTTAGCGGTCAAGTTGATTTCGGAAAGAAAGCCACCGTTACTGTTTCCAGAAATGGTGATTTGATTCACAAAGTCTACCTTCAAGTCGACCTTCCAGCCATGACCCAAAGCACTGGTGACGTCCGATGGACTAGAAACATTGGTCACGCCTTGATTGAGGAAGTTGAAATCCAAATTGGAGGTCAAACTATCGACAAACACTACGGTGACTGGTTGAACATCTGGAACGAACTCACCCAAACTGCTGAACGTGCTGATGGTTACAATGTCATGATTGGTAACACCAGTACTCTTAATGAAGCTGATACTTCCATCCCAGCAACTACCTTGTACGTTCCATTGCAATTCTGGTTCTGTAAAAATCCAGGTCTCGCTCTTCCACTTATCGCCTTGCAATATCATGAAGTTAAATTCAATCTTACCTTTAGAGCTGCTTCCGAATGTTACATCACCGATGACAACTTGGCACCTACTTCCGGAGTTCCATCGCTCGGAAACGCTAGTTTGTTTATCGATTACATCTACTTGGATACCGAAGAACGAAGACAATTTGCCCAAGTTCGTCACGAATACCTTATCGAACAATTGCAATTCGGTGGCGCTGAAGCATTCTCTTCCAGCACCTTCAAGAGCAAACTCACCTTTAACCACCCATGTAAAGAGTTGGTCTGGGTTGTCCAACCTGATGCCAATGTTGACAGTGGTGCCAACAGATGGTCTGATTATACCGATTCTGGTTTGAGTGCCCCAGATTTCTATTTGGGAGATGACCCACTTGCTGATGCCAAACTCCAATTAAATGGTCAAGATAGATTTGCAACCAGAAAGGCTAGATACTTTAACGTTGTACAACCTTACCAACACCACACCAGGACCCCAGCTGCTGGTATCTACGTCTACTCATTTGCCTTGAACCCAGAACAATTCCAACCTTCTGGTTCAGTCAACATGTCTAGAATCGATAGTGCAGTCCTCCAACTTTCAACTACTTCAAGTGTCGCCTCTAAACTCCGTGTTTACGCAGTCTCTATGAACATCCTTAAAATCGTCAGCGGTTTGGGAGGTTTAAATTATTCGAATTGACCTAAAATTCAGTCTTTTGGTATTAAATTAAGTATTCTGAATGTTAAATTCAGTCATTTGCGAATGAAAAGTTTTGTTAGTCAAACATTAAATTTAGTATGTATTACAAATTTAGTGATTTAAAAGAATTTCCGAGATAATGTATCTCTAAGTCTTCGTTTTTAGTTAATTCAGTTTGTTTAATTCTAACTTGAAGCTTCTTCTTAGTTTCATGTTTGAATATCTCACTGACTTCTTTATTGATAATGTTTTGTTGATGAATTCTAGTCTCACCTATATCTTTGAATGTATAATGTTTCATTACATTATACATTACTCTGAGATGCCCTAAGAAGATTTCTAGGTCCAAATCTTTTTTCATGAAATTACATGTTGAGCAACAACTTTTACAGTTACTGATAATATACCCAATAGAATTATCCACTCTATCAATTCCATTGTATCTCTCATTCCTACATATATAACATCTGTCTTTAGTAATCTTATTAAAAACATCCTTTGTTAAATAAAATTCTTTAGATTTCTTAATTGCACTGTGACCATATATAATAAAGGATTTAGGACTATAGTCAAATTTGATGTCATTTTCAGTTCCGCAAACAATGTTTTCAATATGTTTGAAAAGAATATCTGGTGACAAACCGCCCTTGATAAAATTACATCTGGTACAAGCAGGGACTACATTATCTCGAGTATAATCTTTAGAGTTATCAACTCTATCAATTCCACAATAATCGTCATCTCCAAACATACTTGGTTCAATATCACAATAAAAACAGTTACTAGTAATTAATTCAGTAATCTCGTTATCTGAAAACTGACATGTTCTGCCATGAACTCCAATATAATTTCTTGTATACTTTATCTTTGAACTGATACAATTTTTAAAATCCTTATCCATTTTCTTACATTTTTCAGGATTTTCCTTTCTCCATTTTACCATATATTCTGCTTTATTTCTTTTGAATTCTTCTGGATTTTCTACAAACGTTCTTAGATTAAACTCAGTAAAAAGCATTCTCATCTTGGCTACATTACAATCAATACATTCATTTCTGAATTTGTAATTATCAAGACGTAATCTGAATTGTCCAATAGGCTTCTTTTTTTCGCATATATTACATATTTTAAGAGTACCCAAATCAGTACTTTCTAGTTTTATCTTGTTCTTTTCAGCAGTTGCTGCTCTATCAATTTTATCACATGCTTTACACTTATTTTGGTCAGTCAGCATGTACTGATTTTCAATTATCTTCATACATTTACTACATTTTCTATGAGATGTTATTTGTATAACTTCTTTAATCGCTTTTCGACTTTTTTTACACCTACATTTACAACAAACGTCTCTACCAAGTTCTCTTGGATTTGTATTTTCAAACTCACCACATTCTTTACATGCAGCATTGTGGTCGTGTCTTGTCTCAGACGCTTCTTTACCCTGAATTCTTATACAAGACTTGCATTTACCAGAGTAAATTTGTTTAGTCTTGTTATAACTAAATTCAGTTACAACGTTCTTTACTTTTGTACACATACAACATTCTTTCATAGAATCTTGATTAATTTCTTCTTTTACTTGTTTATCTTTAGTCTTGCAGCATTTTCTACAACTTGGTTGAAGTCCATCGATAGTTTTATTCTGTTTATTAAAAGTAGTGAATGGAAGTCTTTCGTCGCATTTAGCACAATTTTTAAAGACTGTTTCTGGGTTCCTATCACGATAAGTTTTATAACATGATGTACAAGCATCTCTGTATTTTTTACCACCATTTCCGCCATATATTGGAAAATCTTTCAATGTCTTATCTTCTACACAACATTCGCATACTTTACTTTGCATTTTTGCCAATTTTAAATTTTTACACTTCAGTTTTGTATTCGTAAACTACATTTTAATCTACCATTTTATCAGTATTTTAAAGTGTAGTATAGCATTGAATTTTAATTTTATAATGTTTTGAATAATGCCCTAAAATCCTTATCAAAAGACCTTCTCTTGTTTCTTAGAATTTTTACACAGAATGTAAAACTGACTTGGTTTATCTGTAGTAAATTTCCATCAGCTCCGAATGTCAAAGGAGTCCCATTAGAGTGTAACAATTTGATATTAAGACTGTTTAACCGTTGTTTTGGTGAGTAAAGTTTATAAGGCATCATTGCAGAGGATGACCTATCCATATTAAAAAAGGCATTCGAATGACCTTTATGTAATGCAAGTACTGAGAAGTATTCTACTCCGCTACTGCTCTGAATATGATTCAAACCTTCTATTGACAATAACAAATATGGGTCTACATCTATACTGTCAAGATTTGGGACTGAGCCCGCGCTTAACTCTATCGATACAATATTTTGAAATTGGTCTGGTAAGGATAATTTGAATTGTGAAGTTTTGGGATAGGCTGATGTATCCCTGTCTAAAGATGATGCAAAGATATAATGTTCTTCTACAGTGTAGTCTTCCATTGTATTGGAATTAGTATGACAAAAAAAATATGCTTTGTACGTAACAGTCTTGATGAAATCAATCATCTTCTTTTCTTTCTCTGAAATATTCCATGATATCGTCAAGTAATTCTTTTGGACAAGATTCAGTAGGTATAATCACGCCATCTTTGTTTATAGTTATATGAGTATATGAATAATATTTTTAGCTGTTTATAACCTCAGAGGATTACCTGTAACATCTCATTTAATTATAAAAAAATTATCCTAGACTTACTTGTACATACTTCTAGTAGGAATTCCGCCTCGTTGTTCTGTTTCGACAGACTTAATTGGTGCTGGAAGATTCTTTTCTTTTGGAAAGATTGGAGTAGTTCTAGAAAAGAAATCTGGAATATGCCTTGTATGAAGTCGGTCTTTTGTAGATAAACCTGTTCTAATAATCTTTTCTACATCAGCGTTACCAAAAGCATTTTGAAAATATTTACCTGGAAGAGTTGGAAAAGGAAGTTCCCCCATCTGTGTTTTAACTCGCATATTAGTATTCTTTCCTGTTCTTAACTTTGACTCTTCCTTTACTTTATCCAATGGGACATACATTCCATCTTTGATGTATAATGCGAAAATATCCAAATTCTTTTTAGCATATTCCAAGTCTGTAAAGTTTGTAGTCCTAAATTTAAACTTTTTATCATTCTCTAAAAAGTGTTTTTCAAGTTCTGACCCGTCATACTTTGTTCTTGTCAAGCCCCTATTCATAGTTATTGGTATTACCTGATAAAAAAAGTAAAAGAAACAGAATGAAAATGAATAACGAATCTTTAATTTGCGATAATGGTGTTACAGCAAATTACAGACTTTATATTATTAGAAGACAATATATTACAAAAGTATGGGTTATTCTGTAATGATATAAACAAGGAAGAGTGGTTAGTAACAAGATGTGACAAAGGACAATTATATTATCAATTGTATGATAGAATTGTCAATAAATGCAAACTTGCCTTATACACTGATAGAGCTACAGAACTTGAAACAGACTTTACCGATTTAGTCAGAAAGAGTGTAGAAGATAGTGACTCTGATACGTTTAATGAATGCATACAGTACTTTTCAAGAAGTGGTGATTATAAAACCAAATTAGCAAAATTGACACGAAATATTTACATTGATAAAATTGTGTCTCTTACAAACAAGTACTCTATACCTATAGATTATTTTTATGTATTGAAATTTGGTATAAAGATTGTGTTTAAAACTCAATATAATGAATCAGAGTTGCTTTTAGAGTATAAGGATGTCCTTGACCTGATTAGACAGGAAAAAAAATATATAGATACAAAGACGAAATATCTTAATTCATGTATGTCAAAGTATAATGATGGAGATACAGAGAGTTATCTAAAGTTTATACGGTCTAATACAAGGTTGGATGAAAAGTTTATAGACAAAAACTGGTCAAATTTGTCACAAGAAGACCGAATAGACAGATTTAACGGATATGTTTTATATAGATTTCCTTCAAAATCATCTGACTTTACAACAAGATTAACAGAATTCATTAAAGAAAAATACAAATGCAAAGAAGTCAAGTACAATAATATCAAATGGAACAAGAAACAGGGAAGACTTACTGATATTACTAATTTAGTAATAAATCTTGAAACAGATGAATTTTGGTTGTCTTGCGAAGATAAAAAATTTACAAAACAAAAGCTAGAGTTAGATGAGTCTGAGATAAATGAAGAGATATTATATTATTGTATATACAAGAACAAGTCAATTGAAGATTGTATACAATATATGCAATTCAAACTGAATATCAAGAAGATGTCATCTATAGATAAAAAATATATTACCAAGACTTTTGCAGAGATTTCAGAGATAATTATTGAAAATCCGTATAACTAAGGTATTTTTACAACAAATTTTTTACTATATGTGACTTGATTACATGTTTCGGAATATAATGGCTCTAGAATATTATTCTTTATACACTCTTTTTTACCAATCTTGTCTGATATAGAATTGTACTTGTAACAGTAAAAAACATTGTTTGAATTCGCAGTCTTTGTTCTAGAATAAAATTCTCTAGAACTTTTCAATTTCAACATGTAGACTTGATTGTTAAAAAATGCTAGATGCGGCTCTTCGTCTATTTTATATTTTACAATGTCTTCTGTATCTTTATATACTGTAATGTTGATTACATATATTTCACCTGATTCAAGGTCTTCACAATCATTTGCTTGATACAAGAAATCATCATCTGTATAATACTTGGTGTAATTACATATTATATACTTGGAGTCATCTGAATACAAAAGTTTGTCCATGTATTGATAACTTTTACAATTTTCTATGAGATTATACTTGTTTTCTATGCATTTTCTCTGGATATACAGTGACACCTCATCGTTTGTAGGAAATGCCTTTTTTTCAAACTTTTTTACCAATTTCGTCTGGATTGTATTCAAAAATTTCAATACTTCCTTGTCTTCTGGATTTTTGGAGTAAGTTTCTCCTAAAAAGTATATAGAGTCATCTTTGTTTATAGCGAAATCTATTTTCAATACGGATTTTTCTGTCAATTTCCCAGATGCAAGGCCATGATACATGACGTTATCTAATGAAATTACAACTGGGTAAAGTACACTACAATTATGTAATGTACATTGTTCTTTGAGATATTTATTACCAGACTCTAAAATATCTTGTAATAAAATAGAATTATTGCATTGCGATATAATCTTGTTATATACATCAAGAGCAATGTCTTGTAGCATCTTGGTGTATATTGTGATTTTTTGTTGTAGCTTCAAACGACGATTGTCTAATTTGAACGTATTTACAGATGTATATTGTCTTGTTTAAATGCACTTGTAGATTAGTATAATAAGTAATACAACCAATATATAAGGGAGTATGTTATTTAACTCTTTATTTCTCTCTGCAAAAGACATTCTTGACAGTAATAAGTCTCTACATTTTGGCGATGAAAGAATGTAATTCATATATTTAAAACATTCGTCTTCTATATTAGTAGGAGGAGTAGTGTCTAGATGTTCTATTGTTTGTGGTTTGTATTCGAAATGTGACTCTTTAACAGAATCTTGTATTGGTATTGGTAATTGTTCCGCATAAAAATCTGGAAACGCATTCTTTATCAATGTGTAACTCATATTAATGTATATATGGAAAATTTTTTACAGTTTCGCTGTGTTGCGATATACGATTTTATAGGAATTTCGCAGTATTGATATCGTAAGGATTAGACTTTAATTGGTCATGGACTAGACTAGGGTCATTTCTATCATTTAATACTGTCTTGTTCTGTAGAATAGTAGTCTTTCCTATTTTGTCAAAACTATTTATTACAGATACATGATTGTTCAGGGCTTGTCTCTTGTTTTGAATTACCTTCTTATTTGGCTTTGAACTAAACCCTAATCTAGAATTATTAAACATTGAATTAACTCCAGATGCTCTTCTGTCAGAACTCATAAGCTCTCTTAAAGTAGTTTTAACGTTGTAATTTGACGCAAGATAACTCATGGCATCTGCTCCTTTTGCATTACCAGAATAACTGAATGCATTCGTCTCTTTCATTGTAGTCTTTGCATTTACCTCACTTACACCTTCTGCAATTGCATCGCCATTTCCTTTTTGGAATTGGCCTCTCGCGTTTGTAATTCCTTGATTACCTAGACCTTCTCTTAATGTCTGTTTTGCATCACTTATATCAACTTTTACATTAAGTGATTGTCTATGTCCATGTGATATTGGTATATTTGATGTATTTTGTCTTTCAGTATCAACTGCCGTCATAGAATCACGAGTATAATCTCCTGTTTTACCTAATGCTTTCATGTTTCTAATGAAATCGATTGCTCCCTCCTTTTTCTTACTTTCAGTATAATTTTGGATACCGTGGTATTCTCCATCCACATTTGCTCTACCAATTCCTGTATAGTCTTGAGTATACATTTCCCTATTTGTTTTTTGAAAATTCGTAGCCAAGTCTTGTTCAGATTGGGCTGCTTTAAAGTTTGCAGAACCAGGAATGATGAAATTCTTGTCAGATGTTGTAGGTGGCTTATATGTCTGTACATCCGGTAATATTCCTCTAGTGTTTTGACTATGCATTTTTCCTTCCAGTATCCTACCTTTATAAGACTGTTTAGGGTTAACTACAAGGTCATCTATAGTTTTGAATGTATCTTTTGCATGTCCAACTTCGTCTATCGACCAGGCCTTTGGCTTCTGAATTTGTTTCTGTTCAAATGGTCTTTCTCCTTCTCTCATTCTAGATGGAATGTATCTATCAGTAATATCTTCTGTTATTAATTCCATACCAGTATGCACATTATTTACTTGAATACCATCTGAAAATCTCTCGACTTCTTTCTTTGAAGTATGATGTCTTGAAGGTAAAAATGGAGTGTATCTTTCTCGTACTTCATGTATATCTTTGCGAGTAAACCTCTTATCCTTTGGAATGTCTTGAATCGTTTCACCAGTCATTTTCGATACGTTACTCTGATTATACAAGTCTGATACACTGTAATGTTGCGAATTGTCACTATATGCAGAGACTGGGTCATTAAAAGTTGCCTTGTCGTATTTTTGCTGAGTATACCTGGGGTCGTTTATCCGTGTATAATTGTAATCCTTTTGTCCATTAAAGTCTAGGGAATTTCCAAAAGATTCCATTCCTATTTGACCTGTAATATAAGGTAATCCACCAACTCCTGAAAATGTGGGATTTTGAGCATCTTTCATCTTCTTTTCAGCCTTTCCTTTAATAATGTCATTAACCCTTTTGATGTTATTTGACGTGTAAATATTTTCATAATTATCCCGAGTCTTTTTTAAAGTATATCCAAGTGCTGATACAGCTCCAATTATCAATAAGCTAATGTCTGCCATCTTTATTTATATGTATTAAAAAAAAACGCAAGGAAATAGTCATGATTTACCAAACGTACGTCATTGGGTGTGACGCCAAATACTTTTAGGTGATTTTTAAAATTTTTAGGTTGGTTTTAAAAATTTTATGTGGATTTTTTAGGTGACTTACATAATGTATTATAGAGTGTTTTAACAGGTAGTCTATATATTAAAAAAGTTATGTCATCAATATCAGCATGTTTTCCATGTTTTTTATAAATTTTACTTATAAAAGAAAAGTAAGGGTCTTTATTTGATACCTTGTTCCCACATTTGTAAACATTATGAATATCTACACACAATTCATATAGTTTTTTTCTAATATTATAAAAGTCAGCTATGTATTCCGGGTACAAAATTGACAATTGTAATGTTTTTTTAAAGTTATGGAGATGTAATAAATGAGCGTATCTTATATCTGGTGCATTTCCTCTCAGACGTTTGGCTAACGAGTATTCTGGAAAATCATATTTAAAGTATTGATTGTCTCGTTTGATGATTATCCCCCTATATCCTTGTACTGACATGTAATCTGATACCTTTACAATAGATGTATCTGGTTCAATTATTCTCTCAGAAGTTACGTTTTCTAATCCGTGAAATTCACGATTATAACTGATTTCACCAGTTGTATTATATATTTTTGCAAGAAAGACAAGGGAATTATTAGGATGTTTTAAAACAATTCTGTTATCAATATGTTTCAGTACAAATATATAAGTACAATCTGTTTCGAAAAGCTCAACTACATCACCATAAACTTCCCAAAACATCTCGTCAAAACTTTTTTCAGATGTAAATCTACTCATTTTCGCATCAATGCATTTTGTTGTTGATGTTTTCCATTGGGGGCGTCTTACGCCCCCATAACCCCCTGTTGACTGTAGTGTTTGTGATTCGAGTTGTGTTTGTAGTGTTTGTGGTTCGAGTTGTGTTTGTGGTTCGAGTTGTGTTTGTGGTTCGAGTTGTGTTTGTGGTTCTGGTTCGTTGTCTAATCCTTCTTCGTCAAAGTATACCTTGATAACTGTTCCGTCTTCTGCATACGATAAGATATCTCCTTCTAGTATCGTAAAGTCTTTTTCAACATTGGTAATTTCTGGTAATGAGCGACAGACTACCTTTTCTCCATTGTAAATATTTCCATTCTTAAAGTGCATTTGTATATTAATCAAAATCTAAAATTCAGTTTTGGTACTATTATGTTTCAGTTCAGAAAATCTAATATGCTCTTTTTTTGAATGGTATTATTCTTTGTATTTTTAAACACATAATTGTTTGCATTCTTTAGATTATTTAAATCAATCTCTTCAATGTAATCTCGTGATATGCTCATAGGGTACGAGACATACTCGAAAATTTTAACATTGTGAATTTCCCTATACTCTTCTATGTTTAAAAATCCACCAAACATCTTTAAAACAGTCTTGGATGGAGCTGGTAACATTGTGTCAAATTTTTTAGATGTCAATACCATATACAAATGAATGATATGTAACTTGTACTTGTTGTAAAAATTCATATCATGACAATACCGTAACATGCATGGAAATCCGCAAAAAATTCCATTCAAGTTGAATGTTTTAGTAGCCTTATCAAATCTAATAGGTACACCTATAGGAGTGCATGTAAAAGAATGAGCACAATTCCAACAATGTATATCTGTATTATTAGGCCATTTATCTCTAAACTCTACTAATACATCATGGATACAATCAGATATAGTTTCATTGTTTAATACAGTAGAGTCTTTATAATAAGAATACTCTTCCGACTCCTCTATTTTAATGCATAGGATGTCAAACTCTGTTATTTCATTCGACGCTGTGTTATTAGATGAAAAGTATCTTTTGATTGCTTTTGAACTTTTTTGAGATTTGTTTAGTTTTCGCTTCTTGTCCATTATATGTTATAAAGATTATCGTATTCATTTTTCGTAAAAATTTTTTTTATTTTGGTATAGTATAAACAATGGCAAAATCAAAGAAATCACAAAAGAGCGTTAAAGTTCTACGCAGAAAGTCCTGTTCGCCTGGAAAGACTAGACGTGGAACTGGTCGATGCCATGTTCCTAAATCAAAAAAGTCCAAGAAATCAAAGAAATCAAAGAAATCCAAAAAGGTCACGTGTTCGCCTGGAAAGACTAGACGTGGAACTGGTCGATGCCACGTTCCTAAATCAAAAAAGTCTAAAAAGTCTAGAAAATCCAAAAAGTCGAAAAAATCCAAAAAGTCCAAGAAATCAGGCAAGCCAAAGCGAAAATATACAAAGAAATCTAAAAAGTCCAAGAAATCAAAGAAATCTAAAAAGTCCAAGAAATCAAAGAAATCAAAGAAATCTAAAAAGTCCAAGAAATCAAAGAAATCTAAAAAGTCCAAGAAATCAAAGAAATCTAAAAAGTCCAAGAAATCAAAGAAATCTAAAAAGTCCAAGAAGACTAAATGCTCTCCTGGAAAGACTAGATTAGGAAGAGGAAGTTCTGGAAAATGTCACAAATTCAAGACTTCACCCAAAGTAAGAATGGCTGCAAAGTCCAAGAAGTCCAAGAAGTCCAAGAAGTCCAAGAAGTCCAAATCACCAAAAGCTTAATTAGTCAATCATTAGTTTATTATAATCAATATGGGATTTTTCTATAGGTTGAATAGGGTCCTTATCAAATAGTTTAGCTTGAGTCATTTGCCACAAGATGCTAGATTTGCCCTGCCAATCTGATATTTTTTCACATTGAAATGTGCATTTGAATGTTTGTTTTTTACAGAAAATTTCCTCAATGTTTTCTTCAGTCAACATAATTTTTTCTCTATTCTTATCGAATACTACAACATTGAAATTACCATAAGAATCTCGCGGTAATTTCAATCTAAATAATTTTGGAAAGTCCTTGTTTTGTTTCAAAGTGTCGTTTAAAGGACTTTCTGTAAATGGAGAGAGTAAGTCTGATACCCTTTTATCAAGTTTTGAAAAAAATTCCTTAAAAGAGTCATCTGTATAACAACTTACACTATAATCATACATTCCAGACCATTTATTCTCGAATCTAGATACATCGAATGGCATATACAATTTACAAGATTGCATTTCTAAAGGCTTCTTATTTTCATTCAAAATCTTGAGTGATTTTCCAGATTTACATAATGTTATAGTGTCCAAGTTTACGTTTGCATAATCCATTTTAAAGTGAGTGTAAATGTCATATAAATTCATTTTTCAGTTTTGTTCTCATTTTTTTATAACGCACTTTTTAGCCTTGATAGAACATGACGCACGTATAGACTCATATTGGTCTAATATATATTCGAAAGGAGGTGTCTCTTCTGTCTTGAATGAATTTTCTATACAGTCATTTAAAGTACTAATGTACTTTTTTGAATCCTTTGGGTAAATCATATCTAACTCTTTCTTTTTTTCCTCAAAGGCCTCTCTTTCTTGTAGTAGTAACTTTTTGTTTACCTTGTCTTTGATAAGATATAGCCAGTACATCATTTCTATCCTACCACCTGTGTAATTTTCAATAGGTAATTCATACATGAAGCCATTTAAAGACTCTCTACAAAATATACATGGTAATAAAAGGATTAATGATTTAATAGTATTGACAAAAGAGTCTTTTATCTCAATGTCATCTTTTGATGTTTCGTCTATTTTGTACGGGTATGTCCCCATTATGCTCGTAAATAAAAAAACCCAATATCCAGGACCCCAATGCTTTGTACTCATCCCACTTGTACTAGTGTACTTTGTATAGTCTATTCCTTCTGGTAGTTCTAACCTCATTCTGATATAGATAAAGAAAATTACTTTTAGCGAGTCATATATCTTGAGTTATTACAAATCTATAGAATAATAGTTTGCAACGTCTCGTGTATGTATGTCTTGTAATCTTATAAAATCATCATACTCAGTTATATTAAACATCTGCTTTCTGGCAGTGTGTAATAACTTTACAAATCTTGGATTGTATCTTAAAAACGTTCGTCTTTCTATCTCTGTAAATGGTAGTACCATACTTTACTTTTCATCTGAAGATTGAATTTCAGTTTTCTCTTCAGGTTCTTCTGACACTTTTTTGACTCGCTTTCTCTTTGGTTTTACAATTATTTCAGCTTCAGTCTCAACTTTAATGTCTTTGTTATCGTCATCTTGTTTGATAATTTCTTGTATGCGAATGTTGCCTTCTTCTTTAATTTCACTCTTTTCAGCGACTAATTCTACCTTTTTTGTGTCTTCGGGAATTGTAATCAAATTTGAAATAGGTGTTGTTTCTTCAACTTCTTTCTCTGATGTTTGAAAGAGAATAAAGATGAAAAAGGAAATGTCTATACATATGATATATGGGATAACCTTCATGAATATGGACATGAATTCGTCTTTTTTCATCAATAGATAAATGTAAACGCATGCGTAAAATACAACTGCTGCCAATACACTTACCGTGGTGTTGTTTGAAAGGTGCATTATTAAAGACAACATCTTTTTATACTAATTCCTTAACATTAAAACGCGGTTTTAAACTCGCACTTGTTACAACATTTTTTTAGATTGTATTAGTAAATGCTTGTATTAACTTGTGACAATATCATAATTGGTATGTACAAAGAAGTACCGAAAGACGTCATAGAAAAATATTTTGATGATTGTATAGAGAGTGATAAATATTGTCCTATGAAAAAGTATACATGTGATACGATGTATACGATAGAAGAGAACGGAAATATATATACGTTACTAAAGACATCAAGAGTCATTAAAAAAGGATATATGTATAATGAAAGTCGTACTGATACAACCGTGTTATGCCAAATGTCATTATTAACATACGACAAATTCGATGTCCCTCCAAGTTCTATGTTTACGACAAAATTGACACAATCACTTAATAATAGGATTCTAAACAGTATGGATAGAGACTCACTATTACAATTTGTTACGAAATTGAACATCGGAGAAGAAAATATATATAAAATATCAAGAGCTTTAGAGATTCACAAGAAGGCATTGTATTCAGATGTTGCCTCTAAATTATCTAGATATGGCTCACGAATATAGGCTTCAGTATAAATTCTGTTTGTAATACTTCAACAAAGGCTTTTCAAAATTAACGCTTTCTCCATGAAAGAATGCTTCATGCCTTTTCTCTAGTATTAATTTTGCAGAGTTGTACGGATTTATCCCTCTAAATTCCATTAGATATCCTATTAAAGCTCCTGCGGACCTAGCCTTTCCGGCATGGCAGTGAATAAGTATATTATTTTTCTGAATGTCGACATGCTTGTGAATAAATTGGGTTATAACTGGTAAAAATTCGTAAAATTTGTCAAAGTCCACTTTACGCAATGAGTCATCTATTGGTATTCTCATATATTCCACTACGTTACAATTCATGCTATTTGGCAAGTCTTTTGTACAGTTCAATACAGCCTTTATATTTTTATGAGCGAAAAAATCTTTATTTTTAGCAATCTTGTAATTCCCTAAGTAGATTCTTGGTAAAATTTTTGATACATTTTCAGTGTGATTTTCATTAATGTTCATATCATTAGCAAGACGCTTAGTATATTTAGTAATACTCATACTTATAATAATCACAGTAAAATAAGTTTGGTTGTCTTGTATTTAATGCTGCAAAATTCCTTTTATTACCTTTGATTTGTCAATAGTCCATTGCATGCTAGTTCCAGTGAAATCTGACAAGACATACGACTTTGAAAACATTCTAATTAATGTTGTATAATGTGGTTTATCGTAATACTCAAGATTACAGATATATTTGTAGAATAAAGTAAACTCTTTAGGTAATCCCTTACACAACACTTCAGCGGTAATTTCCTTCTTCATTTCCCCAATCTTTTTGATTCTCTCTTTTTTATCTGTAATTTTGAGATTATGCCATGGTAGTTTTCCTTTAAATAATGTAACAAGCATATAAAACAATGACTCGAGGTCATCTCTTCTTGATTGAGATTTATAATTATGTGAAGAGATACTAGCATATACCTCTGTCCCGTAGAACGTACTTGTAACAGTTTGGTCTAGATGATTACCATTCTTGTCTATATACTTTAACGCCATACCGAGGTCGATACAATAAATTTTGTCTGGGTTACTCCTATCTATTACGAAATTACAAGATTTGATGTCTCTATGAATATATCCATGAGAATGTATATATTTCAAAATTTTAAGTGATTGAATCGTTACAAGTATAATTGTTTTAGTATGGAACGTCTTATAATTCGCCAAGAGCGAGTGTAATGATGGACCAAGTAAGTCCATTACCATTAAATAATGGTCGTTATATTTCGACAATTTGACACTCATTATACCATTATCTCTACTATCATCTCTACTGTTTAACTTTTTATAAATTTTATACTCTAGGTCTATACTCTTGTATCCAGATTCTGTATCTATCGGAATCTTTATCGCAAATTTTTTATTGTTTTTAGTAGACACTTCGAATACACTACCATAGCCTCCAGATGATATGTATTTTGTCAACTTGTATCTATTTATCTGACTTCCAACCAATTTCTCCATTTTCTCATCTTTATCTTTTCCCATACATCTTTTTTTGAAAAAGTATGTAAAAACATTACGCACTGCTAGATGTAGCAGCATCGAATTGAACTAGATATTGTCTTTTTTTCTAATATACTTTAATTTAGACGTTTTCTTTAATTTGACAGCATCAAAAAAGTCGTCAAGAGCTTCGGTAGTTCTCCCTTTGATGTCTGCGTCTTCTGTTAGTTTTTGGGTTCTAAAACTTTTTACAAGTTTAGACTCATAATCATATGATTCTAATTTTTCCATAACAGATTTCAATTCATCCGAATAATACATTGAATCAGACGGTTCTGTATAAAAAATCCAATCCTTTACTCTTATAGCATCTCCTTCTAATTGAAGACTAGGCTTTTGTGAATGCCCTCCTACTTGTTTTGTGTTGAACATATTATGTATATCTGCATTTTGTTTGTTAACCTTTAGTATAGATACATTGTCATCTGGTGGTATCTGCATTCCTTGTTTATCTGGTATTATAACACCGTGTTCTAAAAGACTCGAGATAGCATGAGAATATGCATCTGAAAGTCTCAGGTCAGACTCTTTATTTATCAATTCTGTCAACCTTTGTATCAATACATTTGCAGGACTATCTTTGGGTATTTCTCTAATCTTTTTAATACTCGCTCTTTTCTTGAACTCTTCATATAATTCTAATACCCAATCTGATGATGGACCTTCTGTTTTTGAGACTCTATCTCTTATAAAGAATGGGAAACGATATCTTTGTATATAAATTATATTTTTTTGCCGTTGAGTAAGGGTTGGCAATATTTCATTCATGATTTTGGTCTCATTTCTTGACCAAACAACAGGTAATTCTGATAAAGGTAGTTCGTCTATTGGTGTCAATGGGTATACGAATTCAGATGTTTCTCTCTTTTCCTTCAGACTAAATCCCTGTTTGATTTTTTTCGGTATAAACAATGGTGACTTTGTAATTTTCATTGAAGCACCCTTTCTCAACGAGTTTTTACCCTTTTCTCCAAAATATTTTGCTCCCGATAATATGAACCTAGATTTAGAGTCTCGCCGCCCAACTGGGACTGGATTCAATTCATTTACAAGTCTATTGTATTCTGTATTACTTGCATCAGAGGTATCCATCTCTGATACTTTAATACCAAATTCTTTGATAATATCACCTAGTCTCTCTTTATTTCTTTTTGAAACAATGTTATTCAATTTTGTATCAAACATTACATGCAATAAAATTTCTATCGAATCACTTGTGGAGATTCCAAAGGTGGTCGCGACTTGTTTTGCAATATTGTAAATTCTATCAGCATTTTGTTTTGATTTAACAGCTTTTAATTTAGTTTTTATCTTTTTTACATCTCTTATATAACCACTGGAGTCACCGTCTTGGACTTCTATGTCTCCTTGTGTCCTTTGAGTATCAGAATAAGACACCATTTGAGCGTTTTCATCAGTTTCCAAATCGGAATCCGAATCTGCTTCTGAATCTGTATATTTGTCCTCTCTTGCAATGTATTCAATATCAGAGTACTCGTCTGTTTCGATATTGATAGGTGTTATAGACGCACCTTCATTATACTCTTTTATATCCGTTATATTTATGTTTTTGACACTTAATTGATTCATATTGTCGATAACTGCTACTTTTATTGAAAACTTGGTTAACACAGACAAAATACTCGCAATTTCCTTAGTCTTTAATACCAAGTCTTTATAAAACAAGTACTGTGTTCGTATGTAATGCTCACCTCCTCTAGCTTCTAATGCTACAAGAGCTTTGCTATGCGAACTTTTTAATAATGTTGTACCTGGTCTTTGTGAAGGATTTTGCGTAAAAATTATATTTCCTGTTTTATTATTCTTGAACATGTACTTTGGAGGTATAATTTGTTTTATATACCCTTCTGTTCCCTTATAAGGACCTTTTATAACTTTTACATAATTTGAATGATTGAATTTTTTATTAAGTGTATGTCTTGATTTTTTTACAACAAGGTCTTCTGGATTGTATGTAGTATAGTCTTGTTTGTGTACAAAACGGTCGATGATTTCTGATGAATCCGAGTTAGATATAGTGAATTTTACATTTTTACCTTTTCGTTGCTTATATGAAGATGGTAATTTAAAATATCTAACAGAATCTTCTGTTTCCATCGAATCCTCCGTTGGACCTGTAGTGTTTTCTATGTCTGTGTCCATTAAATCTCGCTTATTCATTATATCAATTGTATGTAAAATAAATTTTAAAATCCAGAATTCAGTTTTGTGAGTATTAAACTGCCATCTCTCCATGTATACTCTTGTCTGGGTAATACCCAATTACATCAAAATCTCCTACACATATGTTGCTTATATGTATGTTTTTAATCATGTCATTTAAAACTAATTTCGGTTGAGCTCTAACAGTTCTTTGTAATTGAGTGATAACCTGCTCAATGTGATTGTTATAAATATGAGCATCAGACACAGAATATACTAATTCTTTTGGCTTCATGTCACATTTCATAGCAAGGATATATGTCAATACAGTATAGGAAAATATATTCCATGGAGCTCCTAAAAACAAGTCATTTGACCGCATAATGTAATGACAACTAAGATGTTTCTGGCCACTACTGTCTTCATCTACATAAAATGTACATGTATAATGACACGGTGGAAGAACGCATTTATCAATGTCTATAGGATTCCATGATGAAAGTACTATTCTTCTACTAAAAGGGTCTGTTTTCAACAAGTGAATAATATTTTCAATTTGGTCCACTCCTCCTATTTTAGATGTGTCAAATATGCTTGTATCTGAAAAGACCTCTGAATATCTCGCTCCAAAAAATCTCCAATTCCATCCATAAGCTGGTCCAATGATTCCTTCCTTGTAATCCAAATTTCTAGTCTCGATAAATTCTCTTGAAGTATTTTCCTTCCAGATGTTGACTCCCTTTCTTTCAAGAATTTTAGAGTCAGTGTCTCCTCGTAAAAACCAAAGAAGCTCTTCGATGCATGCTTTCCAGTTAAGGTACTTACTTGTTAACAGTGGAACACTTTGACTAATATCCATTCTTGTTTGCCTTCCAAATACTGATATAGCTCCTGTACTTGTTCTTTCTTTTCTACATCTCCCGTTATTTAATACGTCTTTGAGAAGGTTCAAGTAAATTTCTTCTGAATTCTCAGTTTTTTGTCTCTTATAAATAAGGTATCTATAAGAAATATCTCCATGATACTCTTTTTTGGTGTGACTGATAATATTGAAATCTTTTGGAATATAATCAATTTTTGTAGTACATTGTAATTTTTCAGAATGTCTCATTTCTGTAATATATAGTCTACTAGGCATTAAAATAGGGTCAATAGTCTGAAGAAATAAGTTATATATCTGTGCTCCACCTATTATAAAAACGTCAGTGTTTCTATTATACCACATCTTGAATTTTTCAACAGTCATAAATTTACATCCTTGGTCTTTACATTTCAAGAGCTCTTGATTATTAGTAAGAACTATATTCTGTCTATCCTGTAAAGGTCTGTCACACAATGGGATAGAGAACCATGTCTTGCGTCCCATTATTACAATCGAATCTTTTACATTTGTAGTAATTAGCTTAAAATATTTCAAGTCTTCTGATAGTTTACATGCCAAAGTACCATTTGAGCCTACTATCAAATTATTATATGTGCTCGCTACAATACTTATTGTCATTTTGGTTGATATTGATAGTAGGAAATCTAAATTCAGTTTTATTTCTTTTGATTAATGAGTCATAGAATGTGTATTGTAGATTACACCGATACATCAATAGTTAACTAATACTACAACTGATATAGTATATTTTTACCAAGGTGAATTGTACCTGTTCCACTACCAGTACCATCGGTAAAATCTACATTCATTCGTAATGTATTTCCACCAGTTACGTTTATTACGGGCACTGAACCTCCCGCACTTCCATCTTCCGCGGAACTATACCCATATGTATCTGATATTGCTCTATTTGTATTGTAATTGACATATGAATTAACCCAGTATTTTCTACTGATTCCTCCACCAATTGCTTTTGTATGTAATTCTCCAATCTCTATATTTGCATCGTTGAAGAATGATGTAAAGTCAAAATTTGCAGAAGACCCAGTGCTGAATGAATTAGTCTGTGATGCATACCATCCTTGCATTTGAATGGTATTATAAGTAAGATTAGTTGTTCTTGTTACGAGACTTGAGTTTTTAGCAATCTTGTAATTTGGTATATTAAAATAATTAGATTTGAATACATACAGTACAGCATCTGTTGTAGATGCTCCTCCACTTGTAAGTTTTATAGTTACATCTAGATTGTTCGCATTTCTAGCAATGGTAATATCATTACCATTAGTTTTAGCCAGGCCAAATCCTGGAGACAAATCTCCTACTTTTATAGAGCTATTAGAATTCGTAGTTATTGTATAATTAAACTTAGCGTGTTGAGCTGAAGCTAGAGTAGAAGAGAATGCAATCACATTCAGATTTCCGCATTCTTTTATAGAATTTCCAGGATTGAAAAAATTAGTTACTGATTGTGTGCTACTACCACTGGATGCTATAGAGATATTTGTTGTTTTTAGAATCTGCCTATATATAGCTTTATCTCCAACTACAAGAAAGTCAGACACGTCAAAATTTGTATATATTTTAGAATCGCTCATTACATATTCTAATTATTTTAATTTCACTGTCTATTCATGTATATAAATAGAGTCCCATCTGTTACAGCACTTGCTCCATCTGTATAATCCAAAGTAATATCTAGATTTGCTCCATTTATTACTGCTGATATATCTAAACCTCCTGATGTACTGTTTGCTAATTCCGATGATACATTTCCATACAAACTACCTAATGCATTATAAAATACAGTAGGTGATGTGAGAGTTAAATATCCATATTGCGACATCTTTATAGTTCCTAGAAAATCAGATGTAGCTATCAAACTCATATTTCCACCAACTAATGAAGATGACGCACTTGTAACATCGGTAAAAATTCCAGGTATACTTTTCACAACTGTAGAATTTGCCGGTACACTTATACTGTATTCTGAATAAAATAATATAGACTCTCTGTTTCTCATATTTGTATCGCTTGTAATGCCTAAATCGTCATATCCAAACCTATAAAAACTCTTTATATCACTCATATGTTATACTACAACAATTTTTATGTACTTATTGTCAATGCTCTAAATTTAAATGTTAGAGAAGTAAATCCAGCATATGTCGAACTTGTATATTGTACTTGACCACTAGTAGTTATACTAAATACTACAATTGGGTCATCTCCTGTTCGTGCAGAAGACATTTGCCAATCTGCTCCACGTTGTATTCCATCTAATTCGTAAAATGCATAAAGAGAGCTTGTTGCTAAAACTACTACTGTAACAAATACCTTGAATCCTCTTGTATTGGCGTTTGTAAAAGTCAATCCAATTACATTCGCAGCAGCTGCTTGTGAATTTGCTCCAGAAAATGATACTTGTTTATATATATCACCAATAGTTGGAGTAGAATCAACTGTATTTACTGTTAAATTTCCTGTTGTAATTCCTGTCGTGAAGAATCCAGTCCCACCTGTAATTGATGTAAATCTACCAGTTCCAGCAGTAATCCCTGTAGTCAGATTCAACGTGGACGAAGTGATATTTGTAGTTATTAAATTAGGAATTGTCGCGGTAGTCAGTAAGGCACTAGCTGAAGTAATCCCTGTAGTAAAGAATGCATTACCACTTGTAAATGTTGTTGTGTTTACATTTGTACTGTAAATAGTCTTTGCTACAGCCATTCCACCATTTACTACCATACTGCCATTTGTAATTCCTGTAGATTCTCTTGTATCTAATATGCTCACGAATCCATAATTAAGGTCTAGATTGAATGCTGCACCAATTCCATCAGCATTAAATGTTATAGCATCGTTCTGTTTTGGTGTAGAAAATGTTCTATTTATTAACCTTATTGAACTTTTGCACCTAACATTAGACGTTGAACCATCCCCATATAGTGCATCTCCACCTGAAGATGGGTCTCGTTGTAATTCTATCAATGCAACTGTCGCACTTGTACTTGCACTCACGCTTCTAAATGACGCAACACTTGCTGGATTCCTAGATGCCACTAACAAAGTCGACGA
>Ga0208557_1000049_pt1 | contig 31247 bp, 49 predicted proteins | sample Colrivmeta1548A3_FD_187645 | JGI IMG/M metagenome (GOLD analysis project Ga0208557, IMG submission 187645) | Estuarine microbial communities from the Columbia River estuary - metaG 1548A-3 (SPAdes) (version 2) | ecosystem: Environmental > Aquatic > Marine > Intertidal zone > Estuary | place...
AGCATGAGTATGCTTGAAGATTTTTGGTTGCCTCGTCGTGAAGGCGGCCGCGGTACAGAAATTACAACACTTCCAGGCGGAGACAATCTCAGCCAAATTGAAGACGTACTCTTTTTCCAAAAGAAGCTCTATCGTTCGCTTAACGTGCCAGTTAATCGACTAGAAAGCGAGACAGGCTTTAATATTGGTCGTGCAAGTGAAATATCTCGTGAAGAGGTCAAGTTTCAAAAGTTTATCAACAGGTTACGTAAAAAGTTTTCGATTCTATTCATCGAGGCGTTGCGGGTACAACTGCTGCTAAAAGGCATATGCACAGCAGATGACTGGGAAATTATACGTGAAGGCATCTCAGTTGACTATATTGAAGACAACTATTTCTCTGAGCTCAAAGACTTTGAGATTATGAAAGAACGCATAAGCATGCTTGATACCATAAGCTCTCACATTGGCAAGTATTACAGCGACAAGTGGGTACGCAGCAACGTACTCAACCAGTCTGAAGCAGATATTGAACGTATGAATACTGAGATTGACGAAGAAAAATCAGCTGAAGAAGCGCCTCCAGAGTCAGAAGAAGATGGTTCTTCAAATGAATTCTGACGAGTTGAAATGTAAAATATTATAAATAGTTAAAGTATGAGTAAAACAAAAGAGTTTATCGACAGCATCATAAACAATGACGCGTCTGCTTCATCATCAAGCTTTAATGCTTTGATACGTGACAAAGTACACACAGTACTTGATGTCAAACGAGTTGAATTAACATCGAATATCTACAATTCTCCAGTTCAAAAGGAAGATTGAAAAGCGATTTTTTATAAATAATTAGATGAAGTTAATAACAGAACATTCTGAAGACCTCAGATACATTTCAGAAGCGGCTGAAAATGGTGAAAAGAAATTTATCATCGATGGCATCTTTATGCAAGCCGAGCAGGTAAATCGCAATCGTCGTATTTACCCTAAAAAAGTTTTAGAAAGTGCAGTAAACAAATATGTTGCTGACTATGTTAATAAGGGACGTGCAGTCGGTGAACTTAATCATCCAGACGGTCCTACAATTAACCTTGATAAAGTTTCACATCGCATTACCGAACTTCAATGGAACGGCAATGATGTTGTTGGAAAGGCGCTTATACTTGACACACCAATGGGTAAAATTGTGAAAGGACTTTTAGAAGGTGGTTGTCAATTAGGCGTTTCTAGTCGTGGTATGGGAACCGTTGCAAGTCGAAATGGCCAAACCTTTGTTAATGACGACTTTGTGTTGTCAACAGTTGATATCGTTCAAGACCCAAGTGCACCGTCTGCTTTTGTAAACGGCATCATGGAAGGTGTTGAATGGATCTGGGATAATGGCTTATTGAAGGCGCAACAACTTGAAAATTATGAGACAGAAATCAAAAAAGCCTCTTCTGTGCAACTAGCAGAAACACAAATGCGTGTATGGTCTGATTTCCTCTCCAAACTCTAACAATAAGAAAAAAGTAATATATGGAAAATACAACAATTGAAAACACAGAAGATGTCATTGAAGACATCAACGAAGAAACATTACTTTCTCTTGACGAAAACTTAGAGCTTGATCAGGAACAAACTGAGATCGCTGAAGCTAAGTGCAAGAAAGAGGGAGAAGACATGGAAGATGAAGAGTCTGACGAAGAATCATGTGATTCTGAAGAAGGCGAATCTGAAAAGGAAGATGAAGAAGAAGAGGAAGAAGAAATGATGGAAGCCAAGAAAATCTCTGAAGCAGAAGTGAGCTCTGATGAAGAGTTTATGGAATATGCAAAACAAGTACTACAAGCCGCTCATGGTGATAAGTATGACGAAGAAATTGCAATGAAAACTGCAAAGGGCATACTTGATAAAGCTGAAGGTGACTACGGCGTTGCTGTAGGCATGCTTACAAGCGGACTCGGTGAAGAGTCTGACGAAGAAGAGATGAAAATGCAAGAAGAAACTACTGAAATCACAGTCGACGCCTCTGACATTACTCGTCTCGTCGAGTCTGAAGAAGGCCTAACCACAGAGTTTAAGGAAAAAGCTACTGTCATCTTTGAAGCTGCTGTAAAAAGCAAAATCAAAGAAACAGAAGAAACACTTAAAGAAAGCTACGCAGTTGCATTGATCGAAGAAGTCGAAGCAATCAAAGAAGAACTTGTTGACAAGATTGACAACTATTTAACCTATGCGGTTGAAAGTTGGGCAGCAGACAATACTGTCGCTATCGAGTCTGGTCTTCGTACTGAGATTGCAGAAAACTTTATTCAATCACTCAAGACTGTATTTGTAGAAAACTACATCGAAGTTCCAGAAGCCAAAAAAGATTTGGTTGCTGAAATGGAAAGTACAATCGCTAAGCTTCAAGAAGAAGCAGCAGACACCACGCAAAGTATCTCAACACTTTCCGAGCAGGTTGAACGCCTTACTCGTGAAAAGATTGTTGCTGAAGCCTCAACTGGTCTTGCTGACACTCAAGTTGAGAAACTCAAGTCTCTTGTTGAAGATGTAAACTACACGTCAGAGAGTGCATATCGTAAAAAAGTCGAAACTATCAAGGAATTCTACCTCAAAGGCATCTTAGATGAAACAGAAACATTGGTTGAAGAAACAACTGATGAGTCTTCCTACGTAACAACCGAAACAGTTGTAGAAAATGAAACGATCGCAGAAGAAACCGTTTCACCTGCAATGCAAAAATACTTGACCGCATTATCACGTCTAAACAAGGCAAATGAAGCCACTGTTCCAGTACGCTGATAAAGGTTCCAACCCCAAACAACAACAACAAACAATAAAGAAAAAATACTATTATGTTTAATTCAGAAACACTAGAAAAAAAGTGGGCCCCAATTCTTGAGGCTCAAGACGCCCCTAAGTTCAAGGACAACTATCGTAAGTCAATTACTGCAGTTCTTCTCGAAAACCAAGAAAAAGCACTTAAGGAAGAAAATGCACAATCTGCATATCTTGCTGAAGGTAACTCAATCGGTGACGGCACCGGTGCAGTTAAGACCTGGGATCCAGTTCTTATCAGTCTCGTTCGTCGCGCGATGCCAAACATCGTTGCTTATGATATTGCTGGTGTTCAGCCAATGACCATGCCAACTGGCTTGATCTTCGCTATGCGCAGTCAATATCAAAATGCAGCTGGTGCAAATACTGCTGAAGCTCTCTTCAACAAGCCAGACACCGCATTCGGTGGTCCAGTTACTACTGCACAAGGTGAAGCTCTCACTGGCAATGGTACAAATGGTAGCTATGTTGATCCAGATCCAGCTGTTGGTACTGTTCAAATTGGTCGTACAGCTGCTGCTGGTGGCTTTGGTCAAATGGGATTCACCGTTGACAAAACAACCGTTACTGCTAAGACACGCGCTCTTAAGGCTGAATATTCAATGGAACTTGCTCAAGACCTCAAGGCTGTTCACGGCCTCGATGCAGAAGCAGAACTTGCAAACATCCTCAGCACTGAGATTCTTGCAGAAATCAACCGTGAAGTTATCGACACTGTTAATGCAAAAGCACAAGTTGCTGGCATCAATGGTACTTTCGATCTTGACCAAGATGCTGACGGTCGTTGGGCTGTTGAAAAGTTCAAGTCACTTCTTTTCCAAATTGAAGTTGAAGCTAACGCAGTTGCTAAGGCAACACGCCGTGGTAAGGCAAACTTCGTACTTTGCAGCAGCAACGTTGCAAGTGCTCTTGCTGCAGCTGGTGTGCTTGACTATGCTCCAGCTCTTGCAACCAACCTCAATGTTGATGACACAGGCAACGTATTCGCTGGTATGGTAAATGGCCGCCTCAAGGTGTTCATCGACCCATTCGCATCCGAAGACTATGTAACTGTTGGTTATCGCGGTACAAACGCATACGACGCAGGTATGTTCTATTGCCCATACGTTCCACTCACAATGGTTCGTGCAGTTGATCCAGACACATTCCAACCAAAGATTGGCTTCAAGACACGTTATGGTCTTGTTGCTAACCCATTTGCTGGTAACCCAACAGCTAACGGCGGTACAGGTGCTAACGCAGCTAACCCATACTTCCGTAAGTTCACAGTAACTGGTATCGGTGGTTCTACTTACACTAACGCAGGATAATTTACTGCAATAGGTAATAACCTTAAAATTAGAGGCTACCCGAAAGGGTAGCCTCTTTTTTGCATAAATAATAGTATGATGGATTCAAATTTATTAGCATTAACTGGGTTTAAACTCTTTATACATGCTGAAGACTTTAAGCACACTCAATATTTTGCGGTAAGTGCAAGTTTTCCTGCTGTGTCCTTGCCAGAAGTCACTACTGGATATCGTAACCTTTCTGGATTTGTGTCTGGTGATAAATTAGCGTATGATCCGTTAACTGTAAGAATTGCAATAGATGAAAAATTGGAGTCATACCGTGAAATTTTTAACTGGATGCATTCAAATACTGAAAACAAACAGTTAACTATACATGACATAACGCTACACTTTTTAACAAATCATAATAACATATCACGCAGCGTTCGATTTGCAAACGCGTTTCCTACAAATATAGGAGGGTTAGAGTTTAACGTGCAGCAAACCGAATCAGAATATGCCTATGTAGACGTTACTTTCCGTTATGATTATTTTGAATTTATGTAATGATATATAATATATTATGATGCAACTTGAAGATATACTTAAATTATGGGAAGTCGACAGTGTTATCGATGAGATTAATTTGGATGAAACCAGCGTAAAAGGTGCAAGTCTGCACTCTAAATATTTAGAGTTATACAGCATCGCGAAACTAAATCTTAAAAAGAAAGAGCTCTCTATGGCGCACTTACGTAAAGACAAGTGGTTGTACTATAATGGCAAGATGACGAAAGAGGAAATGGACTCTAAAGGTTGGCCATACGATCCATTTTCCGGAATGAGTAAGCCACTTAAAAGTGACATGGAATTATTTTATACCACTGACGCTGATATTATGAAATTACAGGGTCAAATTGAGTATCAGTCTACGATTGTAGAGGCACTTAAAGATATTATGGATAATATTAAATGGAGACACACTACAATTAAAAATATTATAGACTGGAAGCGATTTACGTCAGGAGTTTAATGACAGACATAGGCATAACTAAAGTTGATGAAACTTCATTGAGAATAGTCTCAAATGATTCTGGAATTCTTATGGAGCTTTCAGAACATTTTACGTTTTTTGCTGAAGGCTATAAGTTTATGCCACTCTATCGCAACAAGCTCTGGGACGGTAAAGTTCGACTCTACGATTCACGCACTGGACGACTGCCATATGGATTACTGTTTGAAGTACTAAAATTTGCAAACTCTCATAACTACACTTATGAGTTGCATCCTAGCATAACTGAACGAGACGTGCCAACTTCTCAGTCATTATTAGAGTATGCAAGTGGGCTGCACATTACCAGTGGAGGGGCACCCATAACGCCACGCGACTATCAACTTGATGCCTATGTGCATGCTTGTGCTGAAGGACGTGGACTCATAATATCACCTACTGGTTCTGGAAAAAGTTTAATTATCTACTTGTGTGTCCGTTGGTTTTTAGAGCACTACGACGAAAAGGTATTGATCGTGGTGCCTACTACTTCGCTTGTTGAGCAGATGACAAAAGACTTTGCAGACTACTCGCAACATGACGCTTCATTTGACGTCCAGTCAGAAGTACATAAAATTTATTCGGGCAAAGAAAAACATGACATCTCGTCTCGCGTTATAGTTACTACGTGGCAGAGTGCGATTACGTTACAAAAATCTTGGTTTCAAAGCTATGGCATGGTTATAGGTGACGAGGCTCACTTGTTTAAAGCAAAAAGTTTAAACACTATTATGTCAGCATGTGTAAACGCATGCTATCGTATAGGCACTACTGGCACCCTTGATGGCAGTCTATGCAACGAACGAGTGCTTGTTGGTAACTTTGGTCCGACCCATCGCGTAATTACGACAAAAGAACTTATTGATAATGACACTCTCGCTGCACTAAAGATTAAATGTGTTGTGTGCAACCACAGCGACGAACTTAAAAAGGTGATCTCTAAAGCTGACTACCAAACTGAAATAGACGCTATCGCGTCTCACGCTGGTCGTAACGCCTTTATAGCAAACCTTGCGCTTGATCAAAAGGGCAACACGCTCGTTCTCTTTAACCTCGTTCAGAAACATGGCAAGCCTCTTTTTGAACTTATAAGTAGTACTAATGGCGATTCAAACAGACATATATTCTATGTGTCTGGAGAAGTGGACGCAACAAACCGAGAACACATACGTGAACTAACCGAAACACAAAATAATGCGATTATCGTGGCAAGTGTTGGTACGTTTAGTACGGGAATTAACATTAAAAATTTACATCAGATTATATTTGCTGCGCCAACGAAGAGCCAAATACGCGTATTACAAAGCATTGGTCGAGGACTACGAAAATCTGATGACGGTCGACCAACAACAGTCTATGACATATCAGACAACTTCTCTTGGAAAAAGAAAAAGAACTACACACTGCAACATGCAATAGAGCGCACTAAAATGTATGCAAAAGAAGGGTTTAACCATAAACTGTATGAGATACAACTGCCATGATTGATGCACTATACACCAAAGTGAAGGATCTAGACATAAGAGTCTTTACGTTAACGAGTGGTAAAGTGATTATAGGAGAAGTTGTGCATGCCTATGAAGACGGAGTGCAGTTAAATTGCCCTCTAGAAATTAGAAAGGCTCTTGTAAAGTCTGGAGTATACTCTGAAATAATGCTACCACTCGTAGCAGGCAACGACACAGAAAATTGTATTGTCTATGATCGCAGCATAGAGACTGAATCAGACACAACTGATGCTGTTAAACGTAAGTATACAGAAGCACTCATATATCAGAGACTAGCTCAACTAATGTCTGAGTCTTCTAAAGAGAATGAAGAGAATGAAATTGAAGAATCAGAAGATTATGATTATTCCATTCCTGAAATTGATCTACCAGATTCATCACAGTCTGATGAAGAATTATGGAATATATTTTTAGATCGTTGGAAGAATGTATGATGACTATCAAACAATCATAGATTATTATACACACTTTCTAGAACTATGTAAATAACAAAATTCAAGTAGATACAAAAAAGTATTTACATTCTCAAAATATAGTATATAATGAAGCTATGAAAACTGAAAAGACAAAACGAAAATCACGTGGTGATGACTATGTCAACAATAAAGATTTCTCCGCAGCAGTCGTTGAATATGTAAGTGCCGTAACCGAGGACAAGTCCGCCGGTCGAGAGCCTCAACAAATTACGAACTATATTGGAGAGTGCTTTATGAAGATTGCAAACGGACTGTCACGCAGTCCAAACTTTATGAATTATAGTTATAGAGAAGACATGGTTATGGACGCTGTTGAAAATTGCATCAAAGCAATTATGAACTACGACATCAACAAGCCAACTCGAACCGGCAACCCGAACGCATTTTCATATTTTACACAAATCTCGTGGTATGCATTTTTACGTCGCATCGCGAAAGAAAAGAAGCAGGCTGATATCAAGCAGCTCTTAATTGAAAAGGGAGGCATTGGAAACTTTGCTGAGTTTGAGGACGACTCAGACTATGGCGAGTCACTAGTTGAAAAGATGCGTCAGCGTAACGACGCCTTTTATAAGGAATGTAACGAACTCTCCGAAACTGTCGAAAAGCCACGGGCCCAGAAAAAAGTCAAAGACGACTCGGAGAAGGTTGGCGCGCTTGATGACTTTATACTATGAAAATTGCAATACTCACTGACACCCATACTGGTGTTAAAAACGGCAGCGACGTCTTTATAGACTACACTGAGCGATTCTATTCTGAGGTCTTTTTTCCGACATGTCAGGCTCAAGGCATTACTCAGATACTTCATCTCGGCGACTATTTTGACCACCGTAAGTATCTTAACTACAAAGTGTTGTCGCGTAACCGAGCTATGTTTCTTGACAAGCTTGAAGAGTATGGCATGACGATGGATATTATTCCTGGCAACCATGACACGTTTTTTAGAAACACAAACTCTCTATGCAGTCTGACTGAGTTGTTGCAGTATCATAGCAAGCACGTAAACGTGATTATGTCTCCCACCGTTAAAGACTATGACGGTCTTTCAGTCGCGTTGCTGCCATGGATTACTGTTGAAAACTATGCAGAGTCATGTGCCTTTATTGAAAAGGCAAACGCACCAATAATTGGAGCTCATTTGGAACTTGCTGGCTTTGAAATGATGAAAGGCGCCCCAGCAGTCAGTCACGGCATGCCAGCAGATTTATTTTCTCGATACGAGATGGTGCTGTCTGGTCACTACCACACAAAGAGCAGTCGCGGCAACATTCATTATCTTGGAGTGCCATACGAAATTACTTGGGCAGACTGCAACGACCCCAAATATTTTCATATACTAGACACAAGCACTCGTGAACTTGCTGAGATTCGCAACCCTCTCTCGCTCTTTAAAAGACTGACCTACGACGACTCAAACGGCCCAGTCGCAAACGTTGAACCAAGCGAAGTCTCTGGTACGTACATAAAAGTAGTTGTGACCTCTAAAAAGGATCCATACTCTTTTGATAAGTATATTGACTCGATAAATGCTGGTGAACCTTTTGACCTCAAGATTGTTGAGTCATTTATAGAATATTCCGCTGACTCTATAGACGACGATACCATCGAGGTGTCAGACACCCCTTCGTTATTAAACAGTTATGTTGACGCTATTGAAACAGACCTTGATAAGACTCGCATAAAAACTAAACTTCAAGAACTCTACCTTGAATCTCAACTAATTGATGGCATATGATTATTTTTACTTCTTTAACCTATTGTAATTTTTTAAGCGTAGGAGACAAAGAGATTACGATGAATCTAAACGATTCTCGTTCTACGTTGATTGTAGGTCATAACGGCTCAGGCAAGTCACTTATGCTTGATGCCTTGTCATTTGTACTTTTTGGCAAGCCTCATCGCAACATCAACAAGCCTCAACTTATCAACAGCATAAACGGCAAAAATTGTCTAGTGACTGTTGAGTTTAAGATGGGTTCGTCCGACTACAAGATTATACGTGGGCTCAAGCCAAACATTTTTGAGATTTGGCAAAACGGAATACTTGTCAACCAAGAGTCACATTCTCGCGACTATCAAAAGCTTCTTGAGACAAACATCTTAAAGTTAAACCATAAAAGCTTTCATCAAGTTGTGGTACTTGGCAGCAGCAACTTTATTCCTTTTATGCAGCTTAGCAGCCATCACCGCCGCGAGGTTATTGAGGACCTACTAGACATTGGTGTGTTTAGCAAGATGAACTCTGTGCTAAAAGAAAATTCTGCAAAACTTAAGGACAACTTAAAAGACACTGAAAACCAGTTGTTTACACTAAAGGAAAAGGTTGATTTGCAAAAGAAGCATATAACGCGGCTGCAACAACTAAACGAAAGCAACGCTGCAAAATATTCTGAAGAGATAGTAGGTCTACGAAATACCATTGATGAGATGACAACAGAAAACTTGTCTCTTAGCGCAGAATACAGCGAGGCTTATGGCAAGACTCAGAGACAGTTACAGCGTCATGAAAAAACAAAGGCTTCTCTGCTTTCATACGAAAGACAAATTAAAGACAACATTAAAAAAATTGTGTCTGACTCTCAGTTTTATGAAAATAACACGGAGTGTCCGACATGCAACCAGAGCATAGACTCGTCGATTCGTGATCATAAGATTAGCGAGTGTAAGCATAGCGCTCAAGAATTAAACTCTGGCTATGACAAGCTTAAGGAGTCTTTAACACAAACTGGAGACTCGATACAAGAGGTCACGAGCGAGTTGCAGAGGTTAAACTCTATTCACAACAAAATACACAGCAACCAAAACTTAATTAGTGGGTTTGAAAAACGCATCACTGACTTAACGGCGCTGATGAACACTCATCATGAAACTTCTGAAGTCACTGATGCACAGTCATCTCTTGATGCTCTCTATACAGAAAGAGACACCCTTCAAGAATTAAAGTCTACTCAGCTTGAAGAGCGAATGTACAACGAAATTCTTGCTGAGCTACTAAAAGACACTGGAATAAAGACAAAAATTATTCGTCAGTATTTGCCGATTATGAATAAACTTATAAATCACTATCTGCAAATCTTAGACTTTTTTGTGTCATTTAACCTCGATGAGAATTTTACAGAGACCATACGCTCACGTCATCGTGATGACTTTTCATACAGCTCTTTTAGCGAGGGAGAAAAACAGCGGATCGATTTGAGTCTACTCTTTGCATGGAGACAGGTCGCAAAGATGAAAAATAGCAGCAACACAAACCTGCTTATACTTGACGAGGTGTTTGATGCGAGTCTTGACTCTGACGGCATTGATAACCTACTTAAGATTATGAATACTCTTGACTCGGACACTCGTATATTTGTGATTAGTCATAAGCAAGACCTGCTAGAAGGTAAGTTTGAACAAAAAATTGAGTTTGAAAAGGTTAAAAACTTCACAAAAATCAAGGAAATGGCCTAACTGAAGGCCCCCGAAGTCTTTGGTAGCTTAACTTCCGCACTTTTTTTCATAAATTTTCACTTTTTTATTTACAAGTGCTCAGTTTTATGCTAGAATAGTCTCACAATGGTTGCTGTAGCAAATCGTGAGTCCCAAACGGTCCTAGCCAAACTTCTGGCTAAAGAGAACATTCAAGTTGCAATCGGCAACTACAAGACAGCATTCTTTGACGTTAAGAATCGTGTCCTCGGCCTTCCAACTTGGAACACAGACAATAAGAGTGTGTCTGACTTGCTTATTGGACATGAAGTTGGACATGCTCTATATACTCCATCCGATGCAGTGACTCGTTTCAAAGAGAAGTTTCCTACTCTCCCATTTGATATTGGCAACATTGTTGAAGACGTTCGTATTGAACGACTTGTGAGAGACACGTATCCTGGTCTTGTCCTCTCTTTCAAAAATGGCTATCGTCACTTTATCGAAAAAGACTTTTTTAAAATCTCAGGTGTTGATATTTCAACTCTTGGATTTGCTGATCGCCTCAACTTGCGTGCCAAAATCGGTGCTCTAGTAGATGTGCCTCTCAACGAAAAAGAGACTGAGATCTACAAACGATGCCTCGCTGCAGATACCTACGACGAAGTCTTGGAAATTTGTGCGGACATTGCTGAAATGGTCAAAGGAGAAAAACCTCAAACTCAGCAGTCTCATCAACCGCAAGACTCTGAAGAGTTTGAGACTGGCGAGGACCCTGAAATTGATCCTATGTCGGGCGAAAACTCTTCAAGTCCTGACTCTCGTCGCAAAGAAGGAGACAACGACAACGACGGGTCTTCAGAAGAATCTTTAGACGACAGCGATGAGCAACAGTCTGACCAAAGCGACAGCCGTGACGGTCAAAATCCAATGTCGAGTTCAAAACCACTTGACGCCGACAACAACACTTCTGACTCACAAGGCTCTGGAAATGAAGGCGGTCACTCGTCATTTGTCCAAGAGTTGCAATCTAAGACTATGCGTGAGGTTGAAAAAAATTTGCAAGACATGCAGGTTCGCGAAACGACTCATGTTATGTGCAACAAACCCTATGTTCAGGACATGATGTCATCTATTATTCCAGTCAAAGAGATTATGACTGCTCGTCGTCATGACGAACATCGCTACTCGACTATTATGACACATGAGCGGGTCGTTCAAGACTGGACAGAGTTTGCCGCATCTACCAAAAAGCATGTTGCGATACTCGTTAAAGAGTTTGAGAGACGCAAGGCAGCATACCAATATAGCCGGGCAACTCGGTCTACTACTGGGGCGCTAGACGTCAATCGTTTGCACTCCTATCGCTTTGAAGATCAGATCTTTAAGAGTGTCACGCGACTTGCAGACGCTAAAAACCACGGTATGGTATTCTTTATTGACTATTCCGGCTCTATGCGTGACACGATCGGTCGAGTAATTGTTCAGGCTCTTCAACTTGTGACATTTTGTAAAGCTGTAGGCATCCCCTTTGAAGTCTATGGCTTTACGAGTCGCTATCACAATCCTAGCGAATCACAGTGCCCGTTGCCTGGATATAACTTAGACTTTTCCGACACAATTATATTTCAACTGCTGCATTCGCGAATGGCTCGCTCTGAGTTTGAAACTGCATGTCGTGAACTTAAAGCTCAGACCATCTATCGTGATTCTTATGGTCGCGGAGACCTTGCATTCAACAGCAAGTACGAAGTTATGAATGGCACCCCTCTCAACGAAGTGATTATCATTGCACACGAGATTGTTCGCCGCTTTCGTGACAACTACAAGGTTCAAAAGATGAATACAATCTTTTTGACTGACGGTGACTCTTGCCCACCACGCTATCGTAAAAATGAAGTAGGCGAAGAGTATGAGCATGCACATCCTCGCCCTTGGAACACTACAAAGGTGTTGCCTCTCTATGGCAAGAATATTGAGATGTCGATGAACCATTCTGTTCGAAGCTTGTATCGCGATCTCGTCATGAGTCTCAAGCGCACATGCGACACTACTGTGATTGGCTTCTTTGTAGCAAACTACAAGTCAGACTATAAAAACAACTGCATCACTGCTCTTCGCAGCCGCAAGCGTGACCTTTCATGGTCAGACGCGGTCATTGAATTTAACGCGCTACAAAAGATTGCTAAAAAGGAAAAGTGTCTTGCCATCCAAGGTGGATTTGGATATGATGCCTATTTCGTCTTTGATTCTAAAAATGGACTTGACATCAACGACGACGGAGAAGAGTTTGTGAGTGATGGCTTCTCAAAGGACGTGACTGACAACTCGTCACAAAATAAGATTGCGAAGGATTTTGCTAAATTCAACACTGAAAAGCGAGTTTCTAGGGTCTTTTTGAATAAATTTGCTGAGTTTATTGCATAAAAGTGAATTTTTTATCATTTTCTTATGTACAAATCATGAATTTTAGTGTATAATCATCCTGTAAGCAAAACCAACCACAACATACCAAAATATGACAAACGACCAAAAAGCAGCAGTCCTCAAAGACTTATTTGCAAATCACGACCCACAATCTGTCTCTAGCAAGACCATCTTTGACACTGGTCGTGCTCATTCCCTAAAGTTCAGGGAAATTGATGAAGCCTTTATTAAGCGTGCACGAAAAGTTGGTCGAGGCAAGTTTGACATCTCTCGTCTGTTGCCTGATGATCAGACATCCTTCTCTGCAACAAAAGAAGTTGCTGCAAAAGAACTCATTCCAGAAAATGCGATAAAGCTTGCTTGTGCCGTCTCTTCGGTCTCGAATGACGAGATCTTTATCCCCGAAAATGACCATACATTCGTCAAATGGGGTGAGTATAAAACCATTCAAAAGATCATCGAGTCTCGAATGTTTTTCCCTCTCTATATCTCTGGCATGTCAGGCAACGGCAAGACCATGATGGTCGAACAAGCCTGTGCCAAACTCAAACGTGAATATATTCGCGTACAAATCTCCCCTGAAACCGATGAAGATGATCTGATTGGTGGCTTTCGCCTTGTGAACGGCGAAACTGTCTTCCAAAAAGGTCCCGTGGTAAAAGCCATGGAGCGCGGCTGCATCCTGCTCATTGACGAGCTTGATCGCGGCAGCAACAAAATTATGTGTCTTCAGGGGGTACTCGAAGGCAAACCAATCCTGATCAAAAAGGTTGGTGAGGTCGTCACCCCGGCCCAAGGGTTTAATGTGATTGCTACTGCAAACACCAAGGGCCGGGGGTCTGATGATGGACGATATAGCGCAGCAAACATCATCGACGAAGCATTCATCGAACGATTTGTAGCCACGATTGATCAGCCATATCCGCCTTACAAGGTTGAACGCAACATCATCAGCAAGCACATGGAGTATTTTAAAGTCGATGACAGTGAATTTGTCGACAAGCTTGTTGCGTGGAGCAGCGTTATTCGTAAAACCTATGACGCAGAAGGTGTTGATGAACTCATCTCTACTCGTCGTCTGTGTCATATTGTCAAGGCCTATAGCATCTTCCACGATCGATTGACTGCAATTGGAATGTGTATTGCTCGATTCGAAACTGAAACACGTGAAGCGTTTCTTGACCTCTACACAAAGATCGACAGCAACCAGATTCAAGCAGAAGCTGCTACTGCAGTGGAAACACCAGAATCAGAAGAACCACCATTTTAAACAATTTAGCGGTTGGTCTACGCTAAACCATGAATCTATAGACCAAAACTGAATAAACATAACTGAAACAAAAACATATAATATGACTAAAATTGAAACAACCAAGTTGGCACGTCTCGTTAAGAACATGACTCAAAAGGAAGCTCTCTATACCTTCCTCGAAGCAGGTCATGAGTTCTCTGCTGCCGAAGCACGCAAGGCTGGTATCGCTGACCCAAGTCGCGTCATCAGCGCTCTTCGCAACGACCATGGTCTTGCAATCTACCTCAACCCACGCAAGACCCGTACCGGCGAGCGCATCAATCGCTATCGCCTTGGTACCCCACGTAAGAACGGCTAATTGCTAAGTTAAATATGCGGCAACAGTGTAAAAGCTGTTGCCGCATATCTTTCCCTATGAAAAAAACAAACGTCGAAGTTGGGGTTAAGTATGATTCGGAAAAACCCGACTACAGCCTAATTCCTCCGCATGCTCTTGATGAAGCAGTAAAGGCTTTGACATACGGCAAAAATAAATATTCGCGAGAAAATTGGCGACTACTCGACGACGCTGAAAACCGTTATTTTGCAGCAGCTCAGCGACACCTATGGGCCCTTCGCAGAGGAGAGACCTATGACTCCGAATCTGGACTACATCACGCATCACACGCAATGGCATGCATTCTTTTTTACTACGAGTTGCAAATTCAAAAATAATTGCATTTACAACCACTCCTCTCTAATATATAATATACTTACAACATGACCAAACTATCCTCTCAAACAATCGACATTCTAAAGAATTTTTCAGGTATTAACTCCAATCTTGTCGTAAAGGCAAGTGAGCCTCTCTCTACAATTTCTGAAGCTAAAAACATTATGGCAATTGCTGATATTTCAGAGCAATTTGTTGCTGACTTTGGTATCTATGACCTAAATGAATTTATTTCAATGTTCTCTTTACTTCAAGATCCAGACCTTGAATTTACGACTGACAGTGTACAATTTAAGTCTGGTCGCACCCGTGCCTCTTATAGATTTGCAGATCAAAGTATTCTCACGAGTCCTAAAAACAAGATCAATATGCCGCAGACTGATTTGTCTGTAAACATTACTTCAGAACTACTCACTCAAGTTCGCAAGGCGGCTGGGGTGCTTGGTCACTCAATAGTTTCTTTAAAAGGCGAAGACGGAGTCGTAACCCTCTCTGTGGTTGACCCTAAAAATTCTTCGGCAAATACATTTTCAGTGGTGCTAGATGAAAATAACCCTCAACGTGGTTCCTTTGACCTGCAATTTTTGATTAACAATCTCAAAGTGCTTCCAGGTGACTATGTTGTAGATATTTCATCGAAACTTATTAGCCACTGGAAAAATGGAAACATTCCAGTTCAATACTATATTGCTCTGGAAAAAACTTCAACGTTTAATAACTAATATATACTAATTATGGAAGAACAAACAACTGAACAAACAACAGGGAATGAAATCACTCTTGGTGATCTTATTTTGATGCATAACATTATTGCTACAGTATCTCGTCGCGGCGGGTTTGAAGCAAGTGAATTTAAACTCGTTGGATCGCTTTTTGAAAAGCTCAAAACGTATATTCCAGTGAAAGACGAAAACGCAGCAGAAACCTCTAACACTTCAACTGAAGGCGATCAAATGAAATTTGAGTTTGTTGAAGAAGACACTGCTGAGACTGTAACTCAATAAACATATGGCAAACGATAGGCTTGACGGGACTGCAGCACGCAACCCACTCTATGAATTATTCGTCCTTCCTGGAAGGATAATTTTATGGCTACAATATATGAATCCAAAAGGAGGAATGTCTGGAGTCGCAAAATCGAAGAGACGCGCTAACAGTCCCGTCATGACCTTCATCTATGCTTTGGGTTTTTGGGCCCTTACTGGTTTTCTTGCATACGTGCATTACTTTGGTGAAAAATAATATATTATGGAACTTGAAGACGACAAAACAAAAAAAGAATTGCTAGGCGCAATTCGTGAAATCTCCGCTGAACTCTACAAAATGGATGAAGCGCGAGATGCGATTAAAGAAATTATAGACGCTACAGCAGATGCGTTTAACCTGCCAAAACCACTAGTTCGTAAGGTTGCTAGACTATACCATAAGAAAACTGCTGCTCAGTTCGAGCATGAAGCAGAAGAAATTAAAAGTGTGTACAAACAAATCACTTTGGTATAAGATAGTTCTATGAAAAACGATGAATACTTGTGGGTTGAAAAATACAGACCACAAACGATTGATGATTGCGTATTGCCTGCAGAGCTAAAGAAGACATTCAACGAGATTGCGCAAGGAGGGCAACTTCCTAACTTGCTGTTGGCTGGCTCTGCAGGTCTTGGCAAAACTACGGTTGCTCGAGCGTTGTGTAATGTTTTAGATCTTGACTATATGTTGATCAACGGCTCTGAAGAGAGCGGCATCGATGTATTGAGAAATAAAATCAAGCAGTTCGCTTCAACCGTTTCGTTGAATGGTGGATACAAGGTAGTTATTCTTGATGAGGCTGACTATCTTAATCCGCAGAGTACGATGCCTGCGCTTCGTGGGTTTATCGAAGAGTTTAGCAACAACTGCCGCTTTATCCTTACTTGTAATTTCAAAAACAAGATTATCGAGCCACTACACAGTCGTTGTTCAGTCATCGAATTTAATACCACTAAAAAAACTTTAGCGACTCTTGCTGGAGACTTTATGAAGCGTCTTATGTTTATCTTAGACACTGAAGGTGTTAAGTATCATGAAAAAACTCTTGCAGAACTTATCATTCGATACGCTCCAGACTGGAGACGTGTGCTCAACGAGTGTCAGCGATACAGCACGAGCGGTGAGATTCCAACTGCAATCTTGGTTGGCATGTCTGATCAAAGCATTGCTGAATTGGCTCGTCATCTCAAAGGCAAAGACTTCAAGTCTATGCGTTCATGGGTTGTAAACAACAGCACACTTGATAGCGCAGTAGTTTTTCGTAAACTCTATGATAGTCTATATGACACTGTCGCTCCTGCTTCAATTCCTTCAGCAGTTCTTATTCTTGCTGACTATTCCTATAAAGCAGGATTTATGGCTGACAAAGAGTTGAATATGGTTGCATGCATGACTGAATTGATGGGAAATCTTGAATGGCTATAGAAAATAAAAAACTATCTCCGTTTGACTTTATCAACAGCATCAATGAAGGTCAAAGTGGTAAAAATTTGCTAGAGTCTGCTCGTGCAGATAACAGCGAAGCACTCGACTATAATGCGGTTGACAAACAGTATGTGCCATTTATCGTAAATCGTGGACTGTCATACTTCAACGACACAGTGCTGTTTGCAAACGAGATGAATCAGCGAGCGTTCTTGCCACACAAGATGCAGTATGATTTTCTAAAGCATGGAATACGTGCTCGCAAGAGATTTAGCAAATGGTCAAAAAAGTCAGATGACTCTGAATATATACAGTGTATTATGGATGAATACTCTTATAGTGCTGAAAAAGCACGAGCAGTATTTGATCTGTTTACACAGACACAACTAACACAACTAAAAAATAAAAGAGATGTCGGAGGAAGCACACGAAAAAGTAATTGAAGCAGAAGTATTGTCAGACACACCAGTCGAAAAACTTCATATTGATCCAGCAAAGTTTATTAAACGTATGATGTCTGGAGGCTGGAGAGTGTCGTCTGGTAAAAAGAACTTGTCTCCAAAGCGAGTAGAAAAGCGTCGCAAAAAGAATAAAGCTGCGCGAAAGAGTAGGGCTAGGTAAATTACAAACGCTATATTATAAATATATTATATCGTGTTCAAATATGATATAATATAAATATAGTATATCGTTATGACAGTACCACTTTCCCCCTCTATTATAGATTGGTCTCCACTTCAAATGCTTGAGGTCTATCTAAATGACCCTGATGACTTTTTAAAGATTAAAGAAACTCTTTCTCGTATTGGAGTCGCTTCCAAGCGCGAAGAAAATGTACTCTTTCAAAGTTGCCATATTTTGCACAAGCAAGGTCGCTACTTTATTGTACACTTTAAAGAACTCTTTATGCTTGATGGCAAGCCATCTACATTTACGTATGATGATACGTGCCGGCGTAATACAATCACTCTTCTTCTTTCAGACTGGGGACTGCTTGAAATTGTTAATAAAAATCAGGCGAAAGACACCACAAGTCTAAAACAGATTAAAATTATTTCTCATAGAGATAAATTTAACTGGGACTTACGTTCAAAATACAGCATTGGTAATATTAAAAAACGCGCATGAAAAGCTTCACTGAATACAACTCCCATGCTCTTCAAGAAGAGCTCGACTATTATGAAGCTTTGACACTTCTTGAAACTGTTGAACTTACTGAAAATTTTCTAAGCCGTTTGACCTCTGGAGTGCGAGCCAAGTTAGATTTTATAAAGACTCTTGCATCAAGTGCTGGAGCAAAGATTGAAGACGTTGTAGTCCTATTTAAAGACAGTCGAGTTTTTAAGTTTTTTAGTGCACTACGTTTTAATCTAGCTAATCTTTGGAAATCAATTAAAGCCGGTTTTGCAGCATATGCTCAGATACAACGTGCAGTTGCAGAATATATTTCAAAAAGTAAGATTGGTCGATGGACTGAAGAGGCCCTTCGTAATCTTGACAATTGGTTGCAAAAACATCCTACCATAAAAAGAATAGGTGGTTTTGCTGTTGCAGGCATGTTGCTCTATATTTGGTTGAATATGTCATTTACTGGAGACTTCTCGTATGACTTTGACTTTGCTGATATATTATCTGCGCTTTCGGGGAAATTTGCCCTATCAACACTCTTTGCTGGTACAGATGGCACGCGAATGTTGCTGCTGTTTGCAACAGGGGTGATGGGTTTAAGCTTTCCGTGGCCAGGACCGACGAGTGCAAAGTTAGTTATTTCTTTGCTAAACGGTCTGAGAAAGATAATTAAATCGCGGTAAAAGCGCCACATTATAAATAGTATAATAGCAAGTATCATATGTGCGTAGTAGCAGTAAAATACATCAAGAAATTTGGTTGGGTCGGCGCTAAAAATCGCGACAGAAACTATTCAACCTCTATCAAGGTTGTAAACTCAAACCGTGATGGCATACAACGCCTCTTTATTGATGATCAGACAACTCGCTGGACAGAAGGCGTAAACGAATATGGCCTGTCTATCATATCCGCTTCTTTTAGCGTTAAGAGTGACGAAAAAGAAGGAGAAAAAGTACTTAGCAAAAATAAGAAAAAGGCACCTATCGTTTCCCCTGACGGACTAGCTATTCGCAACGCGCTTCGTCGTAAAACACCAAAAGAAGCGGCGCAATATCTTATTGAAAAAGAACTTGCCGGAGCAACATTCATCTTTAACCCTGAAACATGCTATCTGCTCGAAGGCGGATTTACTGTAAAGAAAGCAGATGCTACCGCAGAAAAGCCTCGTGAGTATGTCTACAAGTTAAAAGAAATAACTCAAGAAGACGATCACTGTGTTCGCACGAATCATGGCATTGATATGCCCAATCTTGGATACAGTAAAAACGCTCAAGATGATCATCTCATAGCGGCTCGCAAAAGTTCAGAGAGCCGCTGGGAAATTGTAAACAACTATCTTCGCGATAATACAATAAGTGACCCATATGAGTTTCTTGAAGCGATGTCTCAAAAGCCGCATAAAGACAAATTTATGAATCCTATACGTACAGGAGACATTAAGAAAGCAGATATGGTCACCACTGGTCAACTACTCTTAGTTTCTAAGGAGCGCACTCTACACTATCGCCCAATATACAGCGAAGTATCGTTTGACTACAAGAAGCTAAATTCAGAAGAGGCCAAAACTTTCTTTGAAATAATTTCTAGCAGAAAGTTGCTTTCTTTCAAAGAATTTGTGCTGCCCCAATATAAATAAATTTGTTACCACGGTGGTAACAACACGGATGCCAGCGATGGGTCTGTGAATACATATAAAACTCGCTTAAATAGGAGAAACGAAAATGAAAATAAACACACTGTATAGGCCGTTTGGCATAGGGTTCGATCAACTCTTTCAAGAGTTTGATTCGATTAACAAAGAAAATTCGAATGTTTATCCACCACACAATGTGGTTAAACTTGACGAAGATCAGTATGTCATTGAGTTGGCAGTCGCTGGATTCGCTGAGTCGGAACTCGACATCGAAACCATAGAAAATTCGCTAGTGATCACTGGTGAAAAGTCTGAAAAAGACGAAAGAGAGTATGCCCACAAGGGCATCAGCGCCCGCAAATTTACGCGGCGCTTTACGTTGGCAGAGCATGTCATCGTGAGCGGAGCTTCTCTGCAAAATGGAATCCTATCTGTTTCACTTGAGAAGCAGGTTCCAGAAGAGAAGAAACCTCGCAAAATAGTAATAAACAAATAATACGAACCGATACATAAAATTGAACCGGCAAAGATTGTTGTTTACATCTTTGCCGGTTTATGTTATAATATCCTTACATGATTAATGGATTCTATACTTGCATCGAGCGAAAGATGAACACTCTCCTATACAGGGGATATGACGAAGACGGACAAAAAATTTACACCACATACAGGTTTCGCCCTGTTATGTATCTTGAAAGCAAGGATAGCAACGCAAAGTGGCGTTCACTTGACGGCCTCCCTCTTGAGCCAATGCGGTTCGAAAGCATGTCAGACTGTCGAGCGTTTATTAAAAATTACGAAGGAATTGATAGTTTTAAAATTTATGGAAATGATCGTCATATACCTGCTTTTATTCAAGCAGAGTTTCCAAACGAGATTAAGTATAACCCAAAAAAGATTGATGTCGTGTCTCTTGACATTGAGTGTAAGTCTGACAACGGTTTCCCGGAGCCATCGGTGGCTGATCAGGAAATAACCGCAATTGGACTTAAGAGTAGTCGCCTTGATCACTATATTGTTTGGGGTTTAAAGGAGTATGACTCGTCGCAGTCAAGTGTCCCTCATTTGAAAAAACAATTTAGGCAGTTTGATACTGAAGCTGAGTTGTTGTCTGACTTTTTATCTTGGTGGTCTGATACACTAAACACGCCAGACGTTATTACTGGATGGAACATTCGACTCTTCGACATTCCATATCTTGTCAATCGTATTTCGCGGGTGATTGGACAAGACGGCGCGAAAAAGATGTCACCGTGGAACTTTGTCGAACAAAAGTCAGTAATGATTAAAGGCAAAGAAAACTTCTTGTATAACTTGTATGGCATTCAACAGCTAGACTATCTTGACCTCTTTAAAAAGTTTGCGGCAAATACATATGGCGCACAAGAGTCATATCGCCTTGACTTTATTGCAGAAGTTGTGCTTGGACAAAACAAGATTGACTATAGCGAGTATGGCACTCTTACTGAACTTTATGAGCGCGACTACCAAAAATTTATTGACTACAACATTGTCGACATTGAACTTATTGAGCGGCTGGAAGCGAAGCTTGGTCTTATTAGTCTTGTATTTACGCTTGCATATTTCGGTGGCGTAAACTACGGAGACACGCTTGGTACAGTCGCAATTTGGGACAGCATCATCTTTCGAAAACTCGCGAGTCGAAAGATTGCAATTCCGCCAAACTCACGGTCGTTTAAAACCGACTATGCCGGCGGGTTTGTTAAAGACCCACAGGTCGGGCGTCACGAGTGGGTTATGAGCTTTGACCTTAATAGTCTCTATCCAAACCTTATTATTCAGTACAACATGAGTCCTGAAACAATTGTGCCTCATATGAAGGTGCCGGCGCTTCAAAATGGCGGAGAAGATAAAATTTTAAACTCTGATCAGATGTGGGCTCCAGAAGACAACCTCGCAGTCGCAGCAAACGGAGCATGTTTTCGTCGTGACAAGCAAGGCATTCTCCCAGAAATTATTGAAGAGCTATACAACCAGCGCGTAGATGTAAAGCGTCAGATGCTTGATTATGAGAAAGAAGCAGAGCTTACTGATAAAAAGTCTGCGCGATATCGCACCCTTCAAATTGAGATTGACCGGGCAAGTAATCGTCAGATGTGTTTAAAGATTCTTCTTAACAGTCTTTATGGTGCAGCAGCAAACCAGTATTTCAGATACTTTAACCTTGATATTGCTGAAGGCATCACGTTGTCCGGCCAACTTGCAATTCATACCGCAGAAAATGCCGTAAACGATTATTTGGCAAAGGCTCTTGGTGACGACGTCCCTAAGGATCGTATCGTTGCGTCAGACACAGATTCAATCTATATTAACCTCTCAGACGTCGTGCAAAAATGCAACCCAAAAGACGCCCATGCATTTTTAATTAAGTTTGGTAAGGAGGCTCTTGAACCAGTAATTCAAAGCGCATATGAAAAGTTGTCTTACAAAACAAACACGTATAAAAACACAATGGTTATGAAAGTAGAAAAGATTAGCAGCGTCGCAATCTTTACTGCTAAAAAGCGATACATCCTAAACGTGTTGTCCAGCGAAGGTGTGCAATACTCTGAACCTAAGATTGTGATGAAGGGCATTGAAGCAATCAAGAGTAGCACTCCTAAAATTTGTCGCGAAGAGTTTAAAAAGATCTTTAAGATTTTGGTTACAGGTTCAGAGTCTGACATTCAATCTGAAGTTTCAAAGTTTCGTGAAGTGTTTGATCGCTATCCAGTTGAAAAGATGGCGTTTCCTAGAGGAGTGTCCGATATCAATAAGTGGATGCAAAAAGTTGGCGCGAATGGAATAAAGGTGCCATATAAAAGTGGCACGCCAATCAACAGCCGAGCATCAATTATGTACAACTCGTTGTTAAAGCAACATGGCTTGACTCAGCAATATCACCTTATCAAGGGTGGTGACAAGATTAAATATATCTACCTTAAAAAGGGTAATCCCACTGGCGAAAATGTCATTGGCTTTATTGACACGCTGCCTCCAGAATTTGAACTAGAAGGTTGGGTAGATCGTGACTTACTTTTTGAAAAAACCTTTTCTGACCCGCTTCAGCTTGTACTTGATGCAGTTCATTGGCGAGCGTTTCCAGTTGCGAGTCTTGAAGATTTCTTTAACTAAATCAGATATATACACATATGAGTACAAATTGGGTAAAAGACATCTATGACATGCATGCAAAGTATGGAGTGCACTCCGCGATCGAAAACTTTGACGCTGAAAAGCTGAGACAGTTTTTAAACTTTCGTTTGGATTTTCTTGAAGAAGAACTTAACGAAACAAAGGCAGCCGCAAGCGGCGAGCGAATAGACGCAGAAGAAGTTGTTGACGGTCTTATTGACTTGTGTGTCGTCGCGATAGGCACACTCGACGCGTTTGGAGTAAATGCATACTCTGCATGGAGTGCAGTTCACTCAGCAAACATGAATAAACACGTTGGAATTAAAGAGTCTCGACCAAACCCACTAGGGCTTCCAGACCTTGTAAAACCTGAAGGGTGGTGTGCACCGTCTCATGCCGGCAATCATGGTAAACTAACTGGTCTATAAAAACATTTACATCTAGTCTAAAATAGATTAGAATAACATTCGAATGCAATACAGTCTTACTATATTTACGTCAATTTTTGATAACAAGACTCAGCGTCGCATGACCTTTAACAGTGTTGACGCCTTTGAAAAGCTGTTGTATAAGTTAAGTGAGCAGCCAGGATACAAGCCTAAAAAAGGAGAGTTTCGTACTGGCTCGCCTCTCATTAGTCCAGCTCGGTTTATTGAAAATGAAACGCGTAAAAACGCAAACGTAGTTTCTTGGGGTGGGTGGGCAGCACTTGATGTCGATGACTATAGCGGTTCGTTTGAAGACGCGATAGACGGCTTTAAGAGCGCACGATTTATATGCTACTCGTCTGCCAGCAGCACAGTCGAAAAGCCAAAGTTTAGAGTGGTGTTTCCACTCACATGCGAGGTTCCAGCTGACAACATAAAACATTTTTGGTACGCACTAAATACCGAATACAACTCTCTTGGAGACCCGCAGACAAAGGATCTGTCACGTATGTATTATGTGCCTGCTCGCTATCCAAACAGTCACTGCTTTATATTCTCACACCACGACGCGCCGCTACTGGATCCATACACACTTATGAGTAAGCATCCATATATAGTGAAAGAGACTGCCGCAACATTTTTTGACAAGCTTCCAGAAAATATACGCCTAAAAGTTTTGCAACATCGTCGTGAGTCGCTTACAAATACTTCATACACATGGAAGTCTTATCACGACTGCCCATTCGTAAATCAAAGAATGGTGTCAGACTATCGCAACATTCAACACTCTGGATGGTACACACAAATGTACAAAATAATGATTAGCATCTCTTCAAACGCGATGAAGCGCGGCTATCCAATCACTCCTCAAGAAGTTGCCGGTCTTTGCAAGGAGATTGACCTTGAGACCGGGGGCTGGTACAAGTCACGCCCGATGGAACTTGAGGCCTCCAGAGCCATAGAATTTGCCTCCCGGGGCCTCTGATTCTCACAAATTTGCCTCCCGGGAGGCCTCCAGAAGGTCATTTTCTCTATACGGGGCTTAACTTCGGGGCTTTTTTTCACTTTTTTGAAAAAAGTTGTGTACTTTCCGTGGGTTTTATGGTATAATAACCATGTAAGCAACAATATGACACCACAAACCAAAGCACAACTCGAAGCCCGCAAGTCACTCATCGCCAAAATCGCTCAGCGTCATGCTGCTGAACGTGACCTTCTCAAGTCGTTCGAGGTTGAAAAAAATACCAAAGTCTCGGACGAATATGAAGCCCTCGTGCAGGACGAATATGCACGAGTTCGCAAGGCCTCAACCTTCAACCCAATTTCTCTCTAACCCCTCTTAGTAAGCAACACCACAAGAACAACAATATGATTGATATCACCACAGTGCAGGGATTCTGGTATGACGGCAACACTCCTATCGCCAATCTTGTTGATGGCAGGGAGGTTGTGTTGAGTGAAGAAGATGCACAACGCATCTTGGACTGGACCGCCGAGATGGCAACCAAATAATAATTTCCCCTGAAGTATTGGCCCGCCAGCTGATCTTCTAAAATGCAGCTAGTAAATTCCGGACATGACTTCTGTTTGAGTCGACTTTAATGGAACATGAAAAAACTAGATCAACGTTTTAGAATGAACTCTGGGAGACGAGGTTCAACTCCTCGCAGGGGACACCACTTTCGAGCCTCGAGCACTCGCTAAACCGCTCTAGAGAGTTGAGCATCTCTAAAAACTGCTCACCACTTTCAACAGCAACAATTCAATATTAGCATGACCAACGACGATAAACATTACGGAACGGTAGAGATCAAGATGCCAAATGGTGAGTACTTCGTCACTGAGGTAGTCAAAGATGGTGATAAGTTCATCACTGGAACCTTCACCAACACCGGACGGTTTCACCTTCGCCTACGAGATGAGTGGGAGGTTACTATAAGCGACTACGCAAATGAGCAGGAAGCACTAGAGGAGCTCTATGCTGAGCTTGAAGGATATGCGAACTCTCCAGAAGCTCTGCTTCAATATGCTTAATAATACTATGAAGACATATCTCGTTCAATCATACACCGACAATGGTCGAGGTGCTTACCCAATCTATTTGGTCATGAAAGAAAAAGAACTCAAGCGAGTCAAAATCTATGGAGACTTTCTAAATGTCTATGAGTTGGCATCACCTCGACCACTTTCTATAACTAAGATGAAGGAGCTAAAAATTCCATTCATGTCAAAAAACAAATAACGCACATGCCTGAAAGAGCAAGAGCATATCTAATCGAAATCTCGACACTGTCTAGAATTATCGTACACTCTGCAGGTTTGCCTCCAGGCTGGACAGAAACAAACTTAACACCGGAAATTGAGCAACGCGCCTTGACTAAAGCAGAACATCACCGCGTCATTCATCTTTGTCCAAACACATTCGAAACCATCGCAAGCTATAAACTACAATGAGAACATCACACTTTTATCCACTCATATTTTTGATATCACTGATCTTTGGAGTCTGCGTGACTTCAGCACTCGCTGCAATCATAAAGCTCATCATGACATTGTTCTAAACATCGAGAAGCTTCTCACAAACAACAATACACACTATGCTAAACGCACTGCTAAATAAACTGCGCAACGCATTTAAGTTTAAAGACGAAATCACTCCAAAGTTTGGATGGTCGATCTTTGCTACCGATGACAGCATTCATCTTTCGAGACGCGTCACTGAAGCGCAGCGTAAACAGATGCAACAGTTGCCATGATTTTAGCTATCGAACATCTTCAAAATAGTTTTGTATTTGTAAGCTGGATCGCTGCTGGTTGGCTAGTCGGTGCTGCAATCACAGCTTACGTGATGCGATCTTCAAAAAATAAATAACATGACATCATACGAAAAGAGAGTACAAGAGTTGGAAGAAGAGGGATGCACCAGATCTGACGCGCAGGGCATCGCAGACATGGAGTTTGAATCCGAAGCGATGTGCGAAACGTTTACACAAATTTTTAAATAATATGAACAGTTCACAATACGAATTAGAAGCGTTGGTGCTGACTATACCTCACAACCTTGTAAAGTTAGGGCTAATCGACAGCGAAGACGAATACTCGTTGTTTTATACCCTACGACACAACGTTGAGGCTATACGTCGTAAAAATCACAAGCGCGCTAACATTTTTACTCGACTAAAAAATAAGCTTTATGGCTCTCGTTGAAATCTTCTTGAATCGTGGCATAAGTCTCTACGACGGTCGGTTTGCAAACTACAACCGACACGCGTTTGAGTATGAGTCACGACTAGAGGGTGAAGACGCAGCAGAGGAAGCCTATAGAATAATAAACTCTGCGGGCTTTGAGTTGCAAGATGATGAGCTCGCGATTCAAGAAGAGTATTTGGCAAACAACGATGAAATAATTACTAGTGGAGATGTCGTAGTCGTCGATGATGCGGTGTATATTTGTTTGCCGATTGGTTGGAAAAAGATGTAAAAAAGTATTTACAAAAGTCTATAGATAAGGTATAATAGCTCATGCAAGTAAACTTTGAAAACGTTGTAGTGTTTGTGGCATTTCTGCTCTATGCAGCGGTCTGCTTCGCACACTGCTACAAACAAAACTATGCATGGGCCGTTGTCTGGGGAGGATACGCGGTATCTAACCTAGGATTGATCGTAGCACAATCACTAACCAAATAAAACTATGGGAATGTTCGATTATATACACGTAGGAACGACACTGCCTGAAATTCCTCAAGGCATCATAGAAAATTGGGGAAGTGTCGATAAAATTGCCTTTCAAACCAAAGATACACCAAATCAAGCAATGTCAGCTTACAAGATTGACGGTGCTGGTCAACTCTGGGTCGAAAAGACTGAAGGTCATTGGGAAGAAGGAGAAGAGGTGCCAGAAGACGCAAGCATCGGCACCAAACTTGCCGCAATTGGCCGCTATGTCGTCGATGATCGGTGGTGGGTATTTGAAGACTATACAGGTGCGATTCAATTCTATGAAAGTTACAGTCATGAAGACTACAACGATTGTGAGCTTGCGTCATGCAGCGACGATTGGATGCGATTTGAATATGGATGGATCGAGTATCGTGCACTCTTCAAAAATGGAAAGCTTTTAGAAGACATTGAACTTGTTGAACACAAAGAGCCACAAAAGCTATCTGATGAAGAGTTGCAAGATCGTAAAGACACACAAAAGAAGAGGAGAGAGGAAACTGAAACGTCATTAAAAGAGCGTCGCAAAAACTCTCCATCGCCTGAACAAAAACTAATAGACGATATTGACCGTGAATGTAGACTCGTTGAAACAATTATGGATGAGACTGATGTCAGTCTTGCGCTTAGTAATATCAGAATTATCATCTCAGAATACAGAACAAAACATGATCCGTGGTACTAAAGAAACAGAAGAGAAGTTGTATACATATCAAGGCAAAACATTCTATTGCAAGCCTTCTACTATACAACAATTAAACCTAGCACTAGCATACAACAGAGCAAAAGAACGTTATGAAGAAGTTAAGCCAAACACAACAAGAAAAGGTTGAAACTGCGCGCGCAGCAATCAAACATCTGCAAGACGCTGAAGCTATCATCTACAACAACCTTGTACAAGAGGTTGAACTAGACAATGACTGGCTCTATGACTATATCTTTAACTGCGCCGTAGAAGATAACTATTCTGCGATGGTACGAAAAGAAATTTTCGAATAAAGATGGCAGCAACAAACGATATTACTGGAGACGCTATAGCTTCACGTGTGCTTTCGGCTCAAGGTCGAGAAAACTTTGATGCAGCATTCAAGAAAAAATCGCTGGTTGAATGGTATCTTGACGAAGGCATCATCATCGATGCTAACGGAGAAGACTATCACCGACCGGTTGGCTATTCAGAATTTAGGTCACACTTTAGAAACAATAGATAGACTATGAACAAACTAATACTAGCAAGCGCAAGTTGGTGCGCACCGTGTCAGGCAATCAAAACACGACTGCAATCAGAAAATTTAACCGATCGAATAGAGATCAGAGACGCAGACATTGACGGTGCATTTTTTAAAGATCACGGCATCAAATCTGTGCCTCGCCTGCTTGTTATGAATGGTGAAACTGTCGTAGAGACAATTCAAGGTTCAGAAGATATAATCAAGCGTATCAAGAGCTGAGTATGAGCTACAACCTTTTTCTTGACGACATTCGTAAACCAGAGCATGCTTATATCTATCCTAAGCGTGACGGCTCTGGTCTAATCATAGACGCTCGCAGTTTAAAACGCTGCTCGGGAGTAGATGATGCAGATTGGATTGTAGTTCGTGACTACAACTCGTTTGTCGACACTATAGAAGAAAGAGGATTGCCAGATGTAGTCAGCTTTGATCATGATCTGCATGAAGAGCATATAAATCACTATTTTAACGTCACGCAAGACACCGGCGTTATTGAATACGCAAACTTAAAAGAAAAAACTGGTAAGCACTGCGCAGAAGTCTTCATCAAAAAATGTAAACAACTGCAACCACAAAAACTTCCAGATGTTTATGTGCACAGCGCAAACAAGTATGGAGCTATAGAAATTAAACAAGTATTAGAACAGCTATATGATTAAGAGAATATTCCAAGACTTAGACGAGTGTATCTTGCATACGCTTGTAAACAAGATGCCACATGACCATGAGAAGTATGTAGAGTTTATACTCAGTGATGACATGCATACCTATCGCACACTTATTCGCCCGTGTGCAAAGCGACTCTTTGAATACTACAATAGCGTTGTAGGTAAAGAAAATGTCTATATCCTTACAACTGCGACACGCGACTATGCCGAAAGTTTGAATAGACTTGGTGAGTTTGGACTCGACAATGATCACATCTATACACGCGAAGACATTCAGCAATATAGCATCAGTCACGGTTGGGATGGTGAAGGTGCAGTGCCTATGCCTATCGCTGACAAAGACAATGTGCTCATCGATAACCTTCCACCTCGCTATAACTGCAACAAGATGGACATGATGGGTATCGTTACAAAAAATTATCATCAGACACCAGAATATTATGGCGTCAATTTTCATGATGAAGATTTCTATGAAGATGTTGTGAAGTTTATCAAAGATAGACTATGAACAGAGAATTTAAATTTAGATTTTGGAATAGAATCGCACAGCGATTTCAACCAGCATCAAAATATGCTATTGATGGCAAAGGAGATTTAGTTGCCTATGATTATGAAATGGGAGCGTACAATGACGCTGTTTCTTTTTCAAAAACATGCATTGTTGCGCAGCAATACACTGGACTCAAAGATAAAAACGACAAAGAAATCTATGAAGGAGACATTGTAAAAATTTTTAACCATCCTCTGTATGAGGAAGTTGTTTATGAACCAGAAGGAAGCGGATTTGGACTCTTTATGCATGATAACGAAAACAAAGATAATGCCGCATTCGAATTTCTTAGTGATTGGACTGGTTCAGGCGGTTATGAAGTAATCGGCAACATCTTTGAGAACAACGAATTATTAAAATGAAGTATAAAGTAACTATTAGCGAAGGCTGCACAGCTTTCTATACCGAAATCAACGGCAAGATTGTTGGTGGAGAGTATGAACCGACATGTTTCAATGACGCAGAAACCGATGAACTTGTAGACCATCTGTGTGAGCAGTTTAAAAAAGAATTGCGACAAAACACTGTATGTCTCAACGATTTGATTCAATGCTTTCAGCCAGACAGCTGGGAGACTGATGAGGATAGCTGCGAACAGTGCGGAGATAGTGTACATAAGAGATATTGGGAATTTTAATGTTTACATTTGAAGGAACTTTGGTATAATAGTCATATGAATCAGATGTCTCTTTATCAAACCAATAGCTTGATTGAACACGAAAAGCTTCGTGCCTTTGTTGAGCTTGTGTCAAATGGTCCTCGACCAGACGGCACATACAACTATTGTCGTGAAGCTTTACAGCAGCGAGCGACTCTACTTTTAAAAGAATTAAAACAATCAAGAGAAGAAGCTATGGAAACTATACTATGTCATAAAAATGAAAATATGGAGAATATGGGCTAAAGCAATGGGGTCAAAGATTAGCGATGATGATCGTGAGTCTGATGTCGCTGCAATCGTAAGAACAATTTTTTGGATTGTAAATTTGATCACTTGCTTTTTCATTATGGCAAATACAATAAGACACTGGTAATATGAGTAATACATATTTTATATTTTTATTTGCAATGTTTTTATGTGCAATGATTCTGTCACGTGCGGCGATGCAGAAAGGAAACGGATATAAAGAGCAAACAGACATACTCAAAAAACAAGCAGTAGAACGTGGCTATGCAGAATGGAAAGTTGACAACAGCGGATCAGTAAAATGGCAATGGAAAGAGGCTCGAAATGACTAACGAACAAATCAATATCGCTATCGCGGAGGCGTGTGGGTGGGAAGGACATCCCTTCTGCAAAGATATGATGGGCAACCATTTTCCAGGTTGGGACACACCTCCAGACTACTGCAGCGACCTAAACGCGATGCATGAAGCGGAGAAAATCTTTGATAA
>Ga0208557_1000055_pt1 | contig 30109 bp, 27 predicted proteins | sample Colrivmeta1548A3_FD_187645 | JGI IMG/M metagenome (GOLD analysis project Ga0208557, IMG submission 187645) | Estuarine microbial communities from the Columbia River estuary - metaG 1548A-3 (SPAdes) (version 2) | ecosystem: Environmental > Aquatic > Marine > Intertidal zone > Estuary | place...
TATAAGCAAAACCCAAGCCCAAAAACGGGCTAAAATTGTTCTTGTAGGCCAGTGAAGTTTGCTGCGCGCTAAATGGGTAGTCGATCCGAAACGGGTTGACGTTATAGCCTAAGTCGGCATACATCACGGGCCTATGTCTAAAGCTCTCCAAGGCCGCATTTTGGGCCATGGCAAACGTACTCCATAAAAAGAGACAACAACTAATGCGTAATTCCTTGCTCAAGCCCTAAGATAAACGCGTAATTTTTGGCGCGCTCTAAACGCTCCACAGTACGACCCGAACCTCCGCCATGCCCGGCATCCATGTTACACTCAAAAATAAGTGCTTCTTTATTGGTGCGCAGCGTGCGCAGTTTGGCTACGTATTTGGCTGGTTCCCAATATTGCACTTGAGAGTCGTGGTAACCCGACGTCACATACATAGCTGGATAATCCATTGCATGCAAGTTGTCGTAAGGAGAATATTTCAACAAATAATAGTAATAGTGAGGGTCCGTTGGATTGCCCCATTCTTCGTATTCGCCAGTAGTTAGCGGAATGCTTTCATCTAACATGGTGGTCACTACATCTACAAATGGCACTTCTGAAACGATGCCTTTAAATAAATAAGGCGCCATGTTCGCAATGGCACCCATTAACAAACCTCCCGCACTGCCACCATTGGCATAAATGCGCGCAGGATCGCAATAGCCCATATGGCCCAAAAATTCGGCAGCGTTGATGAAATCGGTAAACGTGTTGATTTTCTTGTCAAACTTGCCATTCTGATACCATTCTTCACCCAAATATTTGCAACCTCTGATATGTGCTGTTGCAAAGACAAAACCGCGGTCCACTAAAGACAAACGCGTGGGACTAAAAATATCGGGTAAAGTATAGCCATAAGAACCATAGCCATAGAGCAACAATGGCGCTTTTGCTAAATCTGTTCCTTTTTTATACATAATGCTCACCGGGATTTGCGTGCCGTCGTTGGCAGTAGCCCAAACGCGTTGAGATGCATAGTTGTCTGGATTAAACTGTGGATCTCTGAGTTTTTTCTCAAAGAAAATTGAGCGTTCACCGCTTTTTAAATCGTAGGTATAAACCCTTGAAGGTGTGGTCATGGAGTTATAGACATAATACAATTGATTTGCAGCGTAGTCATCGTTGATGGCCAACCCGAGGTAGTACGTTTCGCCATCTACAGCAATATAACTTTCCATCCCGTCTTCGACCCCTTTTAATTTGAGTTTAAGCAAACCGTTATTGCGTTCCTCGATCAAGAGGTAATTTTTAAAAACACTCAATCCTTCGAGCAGCACTTTTGAATTATGGGGTACTATTTCAGAACAAGATTGGATGGAGGAAGGAAATTGACGACTGTAAAGAATTCGGTTGTTAATGGCGTTGTCGTTGGTCAGGATATAAAAGCCATTTTCGTGGTGCTCAACCTCGTAAATATGGCCAGCCTTGCGCGGTAAAAACACTTGCGCTGGTGCCTTTGGATTGTCTGCATCGAGCAGTTGAACTTCTGAAGTAGTAGAACTATAGCTGTAAATTTGAATGTATTTACCAGTGAGGGTTTTGCCAATGCCTACGCTAAATTTGTCATCTTTTTCTTCGTAAACGAGCTCATCAGTGCCCTGTGGCGTACCGATGGTATGGCGGTAAATCAAATACTCGCGAAGGGTTTCGGGGTCTTTTTTGGAGTAATAAACAGTTTTGTTGTCGTTGGCCCAAACCAAGCCGCCACTTGTTTCGGTGAGCACATCTTTGAGGTATTTGCCATTGGTTCTGAAGCGAATTTCGTATTTACGACGGCCTTTGAAATCTTCGCAAACGGCTAAAATTTGATTGTTCGGGGAAGGCGCCCAACCGGCCAATTCGTAAAATGACTTACCTTTGGCGCGTTCGTTTTCGTCAAAAAACAACACCGCTTTTCCGTCCATTTCATAACGAAAAATTTGTTGGTAGTCTAGCCCTTCTACATTGCGTGTTTGGTACTGATAACCATTCATAACAAAAGGCGCACTGGTTTCGTTGGGATCTATGCGCTGTTCAAATTCTGCCAATAAGTCGTTTACCAACGGATTTAAAGCTTTGAAATAGGCCTCGGCGTAGGCGTTTTCTGCATGAAGGTAATCCAATACGGGTTGGGTGTCGCGTTCACGCATCCAATAATAGGGATCGTTGCGCTGGTGACCGTGTTTTTCTAAAATTTGGTCTTTGCGCGGTGCAACTGGTTCTTGGGCAGTAAGTTGTTGGTGCATAAGCAAGATAAGACAGGTAAAAAAGTGTAGCTTTTTCATGGCGTGATTTCTCGCAAAATTAGCGATATTCTCTATTGAAAAGGTTAACTTTGAAAAGTGAAGAAACTCTATAAATTCCTACTCAATAAATTACCTCGGCCGCTGCTTATTCGGCTGAGCTACATCTTTCGTATTTTTGCACCAGCGCTCTACCGTGGCAACGCGGTGAGCTGCCCCGTTTGCGAAAAATCTTTTTCCAAGTTCCTTTCTTACGGCTCAGAAGTCGCTCACCGCGACAACGTACTTTGTCCCTATGACCTCACCCTAGAACGCCACCGCCTCATGTGGCTCTACCTCAAGAACCACAGCAACTTTTTTACACAAGCAAACCTTGCTGTTCTGCACATGGCCCCTGAGCAGTGCTTCATAGACCGCTTCAAAGCCCAACAAAACCTCAACTACCTTACCGCTGACATCGTATCACCAATTGCAGACATGCATTTTGACTTACACCAAATTCCGCTCGAAAACGACCGTTTCGATGTTGTTTTTTGCAACCACGTTATGGAACACGTTCAGGACCCCATTCAATGCATGTCTGAACTTTTCAGGGTGTTGAAACCAGGAGGTTGGGCCATCATGCAAGTGCCTCAAGATTTCACGCGTGAAACCACCTACGAAGATCCTTCCATTGTTTCGGAAGCCGACCGCGAGAAACACTACTGGCAAAAAGACCACGTTCGTCTCTTTGGCAAAGACTACCCATCCTATCTAGAACGCGTTGGTTTCCAAACAACTGCATTTGACCTCAACGCACATTATACGCAAGAAGAAATTGCGCGTTTTCGGCTTATGAAAGAAGAAGTCCTCTATATCTTCAAAAAACCACAGTTATGAAAAATTTATTGTTATCGCTTTGCCTATTGACGTCTATTGCTACATGGGCTCAGAAAAATGTTTTTCTAAATATGGAGCCGTTATTTGGGTCGCAACCTTTTGCTTTGAACCAAAATTTTGTAGGCAATGACGGCATTGCAGTCAATATCGAACACTTCAATTACTACCTCACAGACATCAAGCTTTTCCATGACAACGGTTTGCAAACCAACCTCCTAACAGACATCTGGTTGCTCACGCCTGAGCAGCACAACCTTTATCTGGGCAATTTAAATGTCAACCAAATCGATTCCATCAACTTTACGGTTGGTGTTGCGAAGCGCTACAACACGCAAGCCGGTGCGCTCGCTCAAGACATCTCTACCTACCCAGACTCCCATGCGCTCAGCTTTCAGAGCCCATCCATGTATTGGGGCTGGGCCTTTGGTTACATGCACATGATTATCGGTGGCAAAGCAGACAGCAATAACGATGGCGTTCCCAATGCTTATTTTGAATTACACAACCTTGGCAACAACAACCAGCAAAATGTGACGCTGACTAGCATTCAAACCAATACCGGCAATCAAATTGACCTCAACTACATTTGCCATGTCGACCGCTGGCTGCAGCAAATGCCGCTTTCAAGTGTAGGTGTGCTCCATGGCGATACCGGCCTGAATCTACAAATACTCCAAAACGTAAACAGCCAAGAAGTTTTCACGATAGCAGCCAATGCAAATACACAAGAAAACAACACTTCCTTATTTGCCTTTGTCCAAAGCGAAAATGAATTCACTTTTTGTGTAAAAAACAAACAAACGATCAAAAATTACATTGTTTTCGCCAATTCCGGGCAGCAAATATGTGCAGTTTCAGCCAACGAAACCAAAGCATCAATTGCGCTTGAGCCACTTCAAAGCGGCATTTATTTGGTGACGGTAGAAACAGACAACGGTCAGCACCAAACCTTTCGCTTTATAAAACCATAAGCCATGCTGCGCTTTGCCTCCGTTGCGCTTGTTTTAGTCCTGGGCTTTTTGGCCTTGCGCTGCGGCAGTAGTCAAGACCTCAACGCAATGGTTAGCATTCCCGCTCCTACTGACAACCCCCAAAATGCTGCCAAAATTGCTTTGGGCAGAAAACTCTTTTTTGATACCCGCCTTTCTTTAGACGGCAGCGTTTCTTGTGCCACTTGCCACGACCCCCGAAAAGCTTTTAGCGACAACCTCGCCAAAAGCAAAGGAATCAACGGGCAACTGAGCGAGCGAAATGCGCCTAGTTTGCTCAATGCCGCATTTTTAAAGACAGCCATGTTCGATGCGCATTTGCAAACGCTCGAACTTCAAGTTATTGTCCCCATACAAGAACCTGTAGAAATGGGGCACAACATGAAAAACCTCCTCAAGCAACTGCGCCAAATACCTGAATACCAAGCTGCTGCTCAAGCCATTTTCGGACGAGACTTTGATGCTTGGGTACTCACGCGCAGCATTTCAGCCTTCGAAAGAAGCTTGCTGTCCATGAATGCGCCGTTTGATCAATATTTGGCCGGCAATAAAAAAGCCATGAGTAAAGACCAACTTGCAGGCTGGCGCATCTTTTCTGAAGACTTGTACTGTATCAAATGTCATCCGGCGCCTTATTTTACCACCTATGAAGCCGCCAACAACGGTTTGTATGCTACTTATGAAGGCAAAACCGACCAAGGGCGTTTCCGAATTCACCACGACTCCTCCGACATCGGCACATTCAAAGTTCCTTCTTTACGCAATTTACCATTGACCTATCCCTACATGCACGACGGGAGTTTACAGACCATTGCCGCAGTGCTAGCGCATTACCAAAAAGGAGGTGCCGGCCATCCGCTGCAGGACCAACAAATTGTTGCATTCAATTTGAGCAGCAAAGAAAAACAACAACTTACTGCATTTTTTAATGCTTTAGTCGATACTTCTTATCTCCTTCGAAACGGCTTTTAAGCGAGATTGCTTACCTTTGTTGCTTCAAAATCAAAGGCTATGTATCGCTCACACACTTGCGGAGAATTAAGATCTGAACATATAGGAACAAAAGTCACGTTGGCTGGCTGGATGCAACGCTCCCGCGACCTCGGCGGCATGACCTTCATCGACCTCCGAGACCGCTACGGCCTTACCCAATTGGTGTTCAATATGGAAATAAACGCGGCGTTGTGCGAACAAGCCCGCAAATTAGGTCGTGAGTTCGTGATCCAAGTAGAGGGCGAAGTCATTGAACGCAGCAGCAAAAACAAAAACATGCCCACTGGCGATATCGAAATCAATGTGCTTTCATTAACTGTTTTGAACGCCGCCAAGTTGCCTCCATTTACCATTGAAGACGAAACCGATGGTGGCGACGAACTCCGCATGCAATACCGCTACCTAGACCTCCGCCGCAACCCTGTTTTAGAAAAGCTACGCTTGCGCAATCAAGTCGCACTCGAAACCCGAAAATACCTAGATTCCAAAGAATTCCTCGACGTAGAAACACCCGTACTCATTAAATCTACTCCAGAGGGCGCGCGCGACTTCGTGGTGCCTAGCCGCATGAACGAAGGGCAATTCTATGCCCTACCACAGTCGCCACAAACCTTCAAGCAATTGCTAATGGTCAGTGGTTTTGACCGCTATTACCAAATTGTCAAATGCTTCCGCGACGAAGACCTCCGTGCAGACCGCCAGCCCGAGTTTACGCAAATCGACTGCGAAATGGCCTTTGTAGAGCAAAACGACATCCTCAACATGTTCGAAGGGCTCATTAAGCATCTTTTTGAAACCGTACGCGGCGTCAAATTTGAAGGCGCTTTCCCACGCATGACCTACGCAGAAGCTATGGAGCGCTACGGCTCAGACAAACCCGACATCCGCTTCGGAATGGAATTCGTGGACCTCACTGCTTTGGCCCGACAAAACGATTTTGTTGTGTTTAATAGCGCTGAGTGTGTATTGGGCATCAATGCTTCGGGCTGCAGCGAATACACCCGCAAACAACTCGACGAACTCACCGAATGGGTCAAGCGCCCACAAATTGGTGCCAAAGGCTTGGTGTACATCAAATGCAACACCGACGGTACTTTCAAATCTAGTGTCGATAAATTCTACAGCGAAGCAGACCTCAAAGCCATGGCTGAACAAGCAAATGCCAAGCCAGGCGATCTCATTTTACTCCTTTCTGGAGAACTTGCCAAAACAAGAAAACAACTCAACGAACTCAGGTTGCATTTAGGAACCTCATTAGGGCTGCGCAATCCAAATGAGTTCAAACCACTTTGGGTTTTGGATTTTCCTTTGCTCGAATGGGACGAAGAGAGCGGCCGCTACCACGCCATGCACCACCCGTTTACTTCGCCTAAACCCGAAGACATGCACCTCATTGATACCGAACCTGGTAAAGTACGCGCCAATGCCTATGACCTCGCCATGAACGGCGTTGAGCTCGGCGGCGGATCTATCCGTATCCACGACCGCGGCCTGCAATCTCGCATGTTCGATTTACTTGGCTTTAGTAAGGAAGAAGCGCAAGCGCAATTTGGTTTCTTGATGTCCGCCTTCGAATACGGAGCACCTCCACACGGTGGTTTGGCCTTTGGTCTTGACCGTTTGGTTGCCACAATGGGCGGTTCAGAATCTATCCGCGATTACATTGCTTTCCCTAAAAACAATTCTGGTCGCGACACCATGATCGACGCACCTTCGCCCTTAAACGAAGCCCAACTAAAAGAATTAGGCCTTAAGCTCAACTAAGCAGCTACTTAATTGTTGTAAAATCATGAGCCCTCAAATAGACCAACTGCAAGCAGCACTCAGTGCACACCGCACCAAGTTATTAGCGCACCCAATGTACGCGCAAATCAAGTGCATCGAAGATTTCCAGTGCTTTATGGAGCAACACATCTTCGCTGTTTGGGATTTCATGAGCCTACTCAAGTCCCTGCAACGCGCACTTACTTGCGTCGAAGTTCCTTGGTCCCCAAAAGGATCGCCTGTAACGCGCAGGTTTATCAACGAAATTGTGCTTGGCGAAGAATCCGATCTTGATCAAGACGGGAAGGTTTTGAGCCATTTTGAAATGTACCTCGAGGCCATGCAACAAATTGGTGCCGACACACTTCCTATCCATCAGCTGACCGAATGGCTGTCTTATGGCAAGACCCTCGATGAAGCACTATATCAGCTAGAAATTCGCGAAGAAACACGTGCTTTTGTCCGCTTTACCTTCGAAATCATAGATGGTGGGCAACTTCACAAAATTGCGGCGCTCTTTACATTTGGTCGTGAAGACCTCATACCAGACATGTTCATCGAAATTTTGAGAGAAATGCAAGGACAAGGGCAGAGCAATATCGATAAACTACTCTATTATTTAGAAAGACACATCGAGGTTGATGGCGGAGACCACGGCCCAATTTCCTTAAAAATGATGGAAGAAATTTGTGGCTCAGATGTAGTGAAATGGCAAGAAGCAACAGATGTTTCGATACAAGCCCTAGAAAAACGCTACGCACTCTGGAATGGCGTTCTTGCCAAACTACAAGCCTAATACTTCGTGTTGTTGTCTTAATTTAGCTCCAAGCGGTGCCTTCTTTACCATCTTTCACGATGATTCCGGCTTTCGCTAAACCATCGCGGATTTGATCTGAGGTAGTCCAGTCTTTGTTCGTGCGGGCTTGTTGACGTAAATCTAAAACAAGATCCATGACGGGTGCCAAACGCGTTTCAGTAGCGATGTTTTCTGGTGCAAGGCCAAGCACTTCATGGACAAATACTTCCATAGCAGCCTTTAGTTCTGACTTATCTGCTGCTGAAATACCAGCATTGCCATCATTGACCAAATTGATTTGCTTGACTGCTTCAAATAAGTTGGCCACCAAAATTGGCGCGTTGAAGTCGTCGTTCATTGCTTTGTAAAATGAAGCGATGAGTGCCGCTACATCAAAAGTTGAAGTGGTGGCAGGAAGATTTTCGAGTGTTTTAAGCCCTTCAATTAAACGCGCATAGCCTTTCTCTGAAGCATTCAAAGCCTCTTGAGTAAAATCTAGGTTGCTGCGGTAATGGGCTTGCATCATGAAAAAACGCACCACATTTGCTGTATACGACTTTTCAAACAGACCGGTTGTTCCGTCCAGAATTTGCTTGGGCAAGAAATAATTGCCAAAGGATTTAGACATCTTTTGACCATTGACATTGAGCATGTTGGCATGCATCCAGTAGCGCGCCGGGTTGCAACCAAAAGAACCACAACTTTGAGCGATTTCGTCTTCGTGGTGTGGAAATTTAAGGTCCATGCCGCCGCCGTGGATATCGAACTGCTTGCCGAGGTATTTGGTGCTCATAGCGGTGCATTCGATGTGCCAACCTGGGTTGCCATTGCCCCAAGGAGAACGCCACACTTGCATGTCGTCTGGATTGGCTTTTTTCCAAAGTGCAAAGTCGGCAAAAAAGCGTTTTTCGTCTTGAGCGTTGAGCGTACGGGTTTCGTTCTCGAGTTCGTCTACTTTGCGGCCACTTAAAATACCGTAGTTGTAGTCTTGCATGTAACGGCGCGTATCGAAATACACCGAGCCGTTTACTTCATAGGCATAGCCATTGGCAATGATTTGCTCGATAATTTCAATTTGCTCTTGAATATGCTGTGTAGCCGTAGGCTCAATGCTCGGTGGCAACATGTTGTAAATGCGCTGGAGTTCTTGAAACTTAACGGCGTATTTATAGACAATTTCTAAAGATTGAAGCTGCTCAGCTTTAGCGGCTACGCCAATGCTATCTACCTCCTGACCGGCAGAGTTGGTGATATGGCCTGCGTCGGTCACGTTGCGCACGTATTTGACGCGAAAACCTAAATGCAATAGGTAGCGGTAAATGAGGTCAAAATTGATGAAAGTGCGCATGTTGCCCATGTGAGGCTCGCTATAAAGCGTTGGGCCACACACATACATACCGACCTTACCTTCCACCATCGGGACAAAAGGTTCTTTTTCTCCTTTCAGACTATTATAGATGACGAGTTGGTCTTGCTGAGCTTTCATTTTGTGCGATTATTCTTACAAATTTAGCCAAATTTACGGCATCATTTTTGTTAAGTTTGTGGCATGAACGCAATTTACAGTTTCTTTAGTGTCCTTCTGATTTCATTAAGCTTTAGTGGCGATATCCCATACGCCACCATTCAGAAGGGGATGGAAACCAACGACGCACATACCATCGTCAATCTCGGTAAAGATAAAATTGTACTTCAAGTCCCAGGTTCAGACGGTGCTTATCCGCTTTCTCAGGCCGAAATGATCTTAAATAGCTTTTTTCAAAAAAATCCAAAAGGAACTTTTACGCTGCGCTACAAAAACGCAAAATCAGTAGAAGGTAGCGGAACAGTAATTGGATCCTACGTTTCAAAAGGAAACAGCTATCGCAGTACGTTTCAGTTCAGAAGTGGAAAATACGAAACCAAGCTCGAAAGCCTGAGCATCGTTAAAGAATAAAGCTTATGCCTGTTGGCCGCGGTTTTCTTTGAGCGTATTAAAGAAAATAATACCATAACCTACGGCGAGCATCACGTGAAAAGGAACCATTCCTAAGTCGCCGTAAATTGCTCTGTTGACAGCAGTAAAACCGAAAACAACCATAAACGTACCTTCTAAGATATTGATGATCGAAAGGCTTTTCTTGTCGTATTTATTCCCTTTGAACTCATCCTTTTTAGCCACATTGAACTTAGGTGTGCGCACAAACGAACTCTTGATGCCAAGGTAGCCCTCTATAACCGCTACTGCATTGCTAAGCCCTAAGGCCATAGAAACCGTCAAGAACTGCACAAAGCGACCTAGGAAACGGAAGAGGTCGCCAAAGAAGTTGCCGCGTTTGTCGCGGAAAGAATTCCAGTAATAGAACGCTAGGAAAATCGTACTTGAGAAGAAGTACATCCCGTATTTAATGTAGATATTCAGATCTGAGAAAGAATCCTTGATGTGCAATACGGCAAGGCTCAACAAAGAAAGAATCAGGATGAAAAAGAAGACAGAAGAGTTGAACAAGTGCGCCAAACCATGGATGCGGTCGCTTATTTTGAGGCCCTTAGTGGTAGCCAAACGCTTCCACATTTTAATGAATACCTCTGCGCCACCTTTCATCCAGCGGTGTTGCTGACTCTTAAGTGCAGACATTGTGATCGGCAACTCAGCAGGGGATTCTACTTCTTCCAAATACACAAAACGCCAGCCTTTCATTTGGGCACGGTAGCTGAGGTCGAGGTCTTCGGTGATGGTGTCGTGCTCCCAACCGCCTGCATCGTCGATGGTGGCACGGCGCCAAACGCCTGCTGTTCCATTAAAATTAATGTAGTGTCCGCTTGCGTTGCGGCCGCCTTGCTCAATAGCAAAGTGTCCGTTCAAACCAAAAGCTTGCAACTCAGTGAGCAAAGAGTAGTCTTTGTTGAGGTGCCCCCAACGCGTTTGTACCACACCCACATTTTCAGTGAAATAAGGAATGGTGCGCAGTAAGAAATCTTTACTTGGCACAAAATCGGCGTCAAAAATAGCAATGAATTCGCCTTCTACTTTATCCATAGCACAATCCAAAGCACCCGCTTTGTATCCGGTGCGGTCTGTGCGGTGGATATGCTGGATATTGATGCCTCTAGCAGCTACTTCAGCGCACTTGTTGGCAATGATGTCTTTGGTTTCGTCGGTGGAGTCGTCTAGGACCTGAATCTGAAATTTGTCGCGTGGGTATTCTATTTCGGCACAAGTTTCGATGATGCGCTCAGCCACGTACATTTCATTGAACATTGGCAATTGAACTGTTACTTTTGGCGCGTTTGCTAAATCAAATGCCGGCGTAACACGACTTTGTTGTGTCTTTTTGTTGCGCACATAGGCGATTGCCAAACTCAATTGTATCACACTATAAAAGAAGATGAGTACGAGGCATAATCCGTAAATCACAAGAATAATAAGCGCAGTTAGGTGAGACCAATAATGTTCTTTGCCTTGGTAGTCGCCCCAGTTGAACATCCAGGAAACCTCAAGTTGCGCCGTAAATGGCTCTGTCTGGCTAAAAGTATAATGAATAAGGTGCTCCTTTTCATTGGTTTCAAATATCTTAAGCGTGGTGGAACGGTAATCTTGGTCAATTAAGCGTAATTTCGATTTACCAATTGGCACATTTCTGAAAGTGAATTTTCCGTTTTCGTCGGTTTCTGCTGTGTATACTTTACCCGTAACCAAAGACGTGAGTTCCACTTCAACCTCTTCTACTTCAGATTTAGTTTTGAAATCGACTAAAAAACCTTCGATTTTTTTAGAAACTGGGCCGATATAGGTCTTATTGGCAAATGCGGTGCTGATAAAAAAGCTGAGTAGTGCGCTTAAGAGTAGTTTATTCATGGGTCAAGCAACAAAGAAGTTGAAAATAAAAAGCAAATATAGATTTATTCTTTCATTAAGGTCATTTCATCGACCAAGTGTTTGGCTCCTGAATAGATATCCATGACCCAAAGCACGTAGCGAATGTCCACAACAATGTTGCGACAACGGTTCGGGTCAAAAAGATAGTCGCTCATGGTGCTCTCCCAGCTGCGGTCAAAATTGAGCCCCATTAGGTAACCATTTTCATCTAAAACTGGCGAGCCCGAATTGCCGCCTGTGGTATGGTTAGAACCTGTAAAACATACCCAAAGATCTGTGCCTTGCGCATATGGGCCGTAGTTTTTAGCCGCGTGTAAGTCGAGCATGCGTGGCAAGAGTTCAAAGTCAGGATTGCCCGTATTGTATTTGGCAATGATGCCATCTAAAGTAGTGTGTTCGGTGTAGCGCATGCCATCGGTTGGTGCCGAACCTTCGAGCTGCCCGTAAGTAATGCGCAAAGTAGAATTGGCATCGGGCCAGTGCTTGTCTGTAGGAAACATCACGTATTTTCCTTCTACATACACTTGCATCCACTTATTGACCTCTGCTTGAAAAGACTTGTAAGCCGGCACTACTTCATTTCTAAATGGTGTAAAAAATTGATTAAAATGGACAAAACCAGCGTCTTTTTGCAGTTTTTTGATTGATTTTTCGCTAAAACTGCTCAAAAACGCTTTGTAACGTACCGCATCAGTAAAGATTGATTTACTGTAAATCAGTTCGGTCAATTGCTCAACTGTGGTTCCTTTCAACTCTTGTTGAGAATAACTAAGGTATAATTTGGTTAACTCCAAGAAAATTTGTCGATCTACTGCCGCATCAAAATTCTTGAAAAAACCATCTGCAGTATTTTGTAATTTGTCGAGCACTCCCTTCAATTCGTTGTTGGCCATGTATTTAGCATAGTTCGTGAGTAAGTCCTCTAAACTTCGGACCAACTTGAAATATTCAGGGCCCACAGAAAAATATTCTACGCCTATCGCATAATTGTACTCCGTTTTGGTGCCTTCAGCCATAAGTCCATTTAATGTTGCCAATGCCGACGCATATTTGGCCCATTCAGGCTTGCTGATCGCCATTGCTTTGTATTTGGCTTCGTAGTCTTGCTTGAGTTTTACCGCACCCAAATTCTCTAAGCCCTCTACCTGACCAATCCATTTTTTCCAAGCATTGGCAATGCTCGCTTGTTTAGCTGAATACTGAATGCGAGTGAGGTCAGAAGCTTTCATGCCGGCGTCGATAGCCGCCAAAGAATGATTGCGCATCTCAATGCGCGCAGGACGCTCTTTTTCAATGATGAATTTGAGGTATTCCGAAACTACGTGTTGCTCCGTTAAGCCAGGAAAGCCATAAACCATAGTAAAGTCGCCTTCTTGACGGTTTTGAAAAGAAATCGGCAAATAATGCAGCGGCTTATAAGGTTGGTTGTCATTAGAAAACGCCGCCGGCTTGTTGTCTTTGCCCGCATAAATTCTGAACACCGAGAAGTCGCCGGTGTGGCGCGGCCAAACCCAGTTGTCGGTATCGCCACCAAATTTACCGATGGAGTTTGGCGGAGTGCCCACAAAACGCACATCTGTAAATGTTTCTTTGACCATGAGGTAGTAATCATTGCCATAATTAAAAGGCTTGATCTCTGCCTCAAAATGGGTGCCTGCAATAGCCGCAGCCACCAACTTCTTGATGTTTGCCGCAATCACCGCTTGGTCAGTTTTAGCGCTCGCACCTGCCAAAACCGCAGCAGTAACGTCCTCGATGCGGACAATTCTGGTAGCCGTTAAGCCTGGATTCGGCAATTCTTGAGCCATAGTTTGCGCCCAAAAGCCATTTTTCAAGTAATCGTGCTCCAAAGAACTGTGCGCTTGTATTTGGCCATAACCGCAGTGGTGATTGGTCAGAAGCAAACCCTTGTCTGAAACCAACTCTGCCGTACAACCGCCACCAAACTGGAATATAGCATCTTTGATACTCGTGTTATTGATACTATAAATTTCGGCCGCACTGAGCTTCATGCCCTTGGCTTTCATGTCGTTTTCAAACGCCGCAATCAAAGACGGAATGAGCATGCCTTCCTCTGCCAACACTGGCTTAAGGCCCAAAATAGCTACACAAAATAAGACGAGTAAACGCAGTTTCATAGGGTTGATAATTTGAATACGAAGGTAGGGAAATTATTTGCCGATACATGAATTGATAACAAAAGATAAAACCTGTATCCCTTTACCAGAGCGGTTTTTCGAAATTTTCGCGAGCAACAAATGAGCAACTACTCATCAGATTTCGACATTGTTGAGCTACATATGAGCAACAAAAAAGAACGATAAAACGAAGATAAACTAATATTCGAATAGTTGTATTTTCTTATCGATTTTTATTGTTTTCTACCACTGCTTTTCTATTCAAAAAAGTACCCTGGTGAACATTGAACAAATGAATAAATGAACATGCCATTTTGCACAATTTGAACTCCATTTTCATTCTCCTTCCGTACTAATATGTCCAGAAATGTCCTAATTTTCGTGACAAACTACGCCATTAAGTGACAAGCCTTTTTCTTTCCAAAAAATGATTTTACATTCGTCTTCTATGAAAGCGAAAAACAGTAAAACCGTCACCAACGAAATGCTCTATGAGGAGCTCAAAATCATAAGATCTCAAATGGAGCAACTAAGATCCGAATTCGAGAACTTCAAAAACCCAGTTGGCGAATTCACCTCTAAATGGGTCGATACCTATGACGTCATGCAAATGCTCCGCGTCAGCCGCAGAACCATGGACAATTACATCAAAGCTGGCAAGCTTACGCCTACACGGATTAGGAAGAGGAATTATTTTGAAGTATCACAAGTTAAAGCACTCATGAAAATTCCCGATGAAAGACTTCTTTCGTATGGTGTCGATGTTCCCTGGTTGCGAGAAATGGTTCGGCCAATGTTGGAGATGGGGGATGATTGACTATAGTTTGCTGTTAATATTTTGGAATAAATACTAGTTTATTCGGGTATTTGTACCCTTTGAATTGTGATGGAGGGTTTGTTAAATTTGGTGATTTATTTCTTACTAAGAAATTAAGGTGAGTAAATAATCAAGTAGAGGGCAATTAAATGAGTGATTACTTAGACATAGCGACTTCTTTACATACTAACTCCTTGACCCTTTTTGTTGGGACAGGTTTTAGTAAGTATATGACCAATGGCAATGCTCCAAATTGGCTTGAATTGCTTGTGGAATGCACTAAGGTTATTGACAACGACGACAAACTTCTAAACCAACTTTTTAATACTGATTCTTCAGGCAACGTAAAAGAGGCTATTTACGACTTAACTATTTGTGCTCAAATCCTAGAAAGTGAATACTTACGAAAGAGAAAAAATATTAAGGAACAAATAACTAAAATTATCAAGGCAAGAATAAACGAAAAAACAATTGACAAGGAAAAACTTAAACAACTACAAACATTCTTCTCAGCTCATCCAAATATAAATATTGTAACTACAAATTATGACACTATCTTCTCTGATTTCGTAATTCCCATTACAAGTCGAATAGTAATTGAAGGGAGTATAATTCCAAGACTTAACTCAGGTCAAAATATTTATCACATACATGGATCTGTAAATAGACCTGAAAGCTTAATATTGACAATAAATGATTATTACAACTTCCAAAACTCAAACAACTATTTTTCTAGAAAATTTTTTACACTTCTTCAAGAGACAACAGTTGCAATTTTAGGTTACTCATTAGGTGATTTCAACCTAAATTCAATTCTTAATGAAGTGAAAAAATCAAAAAAGGAATCGTTTAGAAGAACGGACCTTTATTACGTTACTCGTGACACTATACAAGATGTAATTGAAAATTTTTATTCAGTTACTTATGGTATTAAAGTCATTCAGAATATGCAAACAGATTTGTTCTTTGAAAAAGTTGACTCCAAGTATGAAAAAGCAAAGGAACTTATTGATACTGTTGAAAATTTAAAAGATGTTATGGCAGGAACACATTATTATACCGATGAGTTTCTGAAATTGAAAGTTTCTCTGACAACAATCCTTCTTCAATCTGCGAGTTTGGGCATTGAAAGTAAAGACAACGTTTTTATAAAAACTTTAATGTCATTACTTGATAAAAAGAGACAATTCACGAGAGAAGATAATGCATGGACACAATATGAACATCTTGCAGAATGGTTAATTGAAATCGCGTCAATCATTAAAATAAAAGGCTCAGAATTTGAAATAGAATTTTGTGAAATAGCAAAGTATTCATTTAGGAACTGTAGTAAAAAGCTGATAAAGGGTTATTCATGGCATGCTTGGGAATCTTGGCATAACAGATGGCACGAAATGAAAATTGATAATCAAATAATGCTTGAAGACATAATAAACGGAAATACCTGGGCGGCAAAATTGGAAATACAAGCAATTCTAGAATAACTGCACCCTACATTGTTTTTTTCGTGGAGTTTTGAACGCAAAGGTCGAAATCGATTTTCCCAAGAAGGCGATTTATATCCTTATTATCATTCGATAATACAATATGCATAATTTTTTCCTTTTTTTACATGCAATAATTATTAACAATTAATTTATCTACATAATTTCCTTTCTGACTTCATGCAGATTTCTGCTAAGACAGAAGTTTGATACTCACAATCGTTTTCATAATTGCTATGAGAAGCAGACTTATTTGTAGATCATCAAGTGAGAATATCATAAAGACCATTTAAGGTGATAAAATCCATTTTGCAAATGGCTAAAGTGCCACCAGTAAATTAGAATAATTAGCAATTATCTTAAGTACTTTTTACCAAAAAATGCCTAAAACAATAACTTAATTTTGAAATGTTAACTTTTGAAAATGGCAAAAAAGTATAAAAATGATGATTTAACTAAGAAGGGTTTAGATAGTAAACTTGATGGTCAAAATTATGAGAAATGGGAAAAGGGTAAAACTAAGCCTAGAAAGTCAAAGGGAAATTAATGTTTAAAGGGCTAATAATTTCTATTTTTTTATTTTCCCAACCAGTTATTGCTCAAAATTTAGTGGTAAATGGCGACTTTGAAGAGCTTCTGTATCCAGATCCATATTGGTGGGATTTTGAAGTAGCTAAGTATTGGTATTGGGGTAATCTTGCTACCGCTGATTTATGGACCCCGATATGGTTTGTAGATTATAATATGTTTAGCACTACCTCCGGGCTCAATTATGTCGGGGCACATACACTTGGCAGGTGCGTCAAGCCAGATAACACTGAAGGAATAATATCTTGGTACGAATACCCTCAAGGCCCGCTTTCTGAACCCTTGAAAAAAGATTCAATTTACCTTGTAAGTTTTATTGCTCGTTTATCTGATGCCCTAGGTTTTTTATCGACAGATCAATTTGGTATTCGCTTTATTGATTCTATGGAGGTTATCCAAGATTACGGCCCTAAATTAAATCGCAAGGCACTGCTTACCAATGAGATACTTCCTTTTGATGAGCAATGGCACAAATATTCATGGTATTACAAAGCCCATGGCGGTGAAAAATTTGTAGAATTGGGAGGATATCCCACTGAGGGCAGAACCCATGTTAATGCAATTGACGTTGGGATTTGTTGCAATAACAATAACGGCAATGTGATCACTAGCTATTTTGACTCTTTGGCATACATGGCTTTTGATGATGTAAAAGTAATACCCGTACCCCGATTCAAGCCGCCAAATGTCGTAACAGTAAATGGAGATGGCATCAATGATGAATTCAATTTTACAAACACAATAAACTGCCAGTTGAATATAGTTAATCGCTGGGGAATCCCTGTATTTGACTCCAAAAAAGATTCAGTTTTCCCAACACCACAAATGCTCGACAAGCCACTTTTAGAAGGTGTTTATTTCTGGAAGCTTATCCTCGACGGCGAAGTCTATGATACTGGTTTTATTCATTTAATTAATTCACAACCATGAAAATATTTACATTATTATTGTTCAACTTTTTAACTTGTTTGTGCTTTTCTCAAACACCCCCAATTTTCTCCTTAATTAATAGCCCGGATTGGAATAAAGGTGGGAATTTAGGGTCGCCAACAACACCCAATGTTATTGGGCCAACATGGTCTTCCGCTTTTTATTTCAGAACAGGGTCTGATTTAAGAATGAAGCTTAATGGCCCAATAAGTTATCCAATAAATGGATATAATCGCGATCGTCAAGGATTTCTCTTATTAACGAATAATCCTGATGCCATTGCATACGAAAATTCTATCGGACAAAATCCAATGAATCAATCTAATTATGGTGCATTTAGCTTACTTCATTTAATTGGTGATGAAAGTAATAATGTTCAAACTGACGGATATCGATCTTGGATGAGAAATGGGTTGCTATTTTCAAACAATTTTGACGCAGGATTTATAGGAGTACGTAAAATGAATCTAACAACTGGTGATGATGTTAGTGATTTTGTAATCAACTGGAATGATAATTACGGGACAAGTCCTGGGACTGGAACACCTGATAATTTAATTTTTAGCTTCACCTCTGGAGAAGATTCATTAGATGTAAACCACCTTACAGGTAGGTCTTATTATGGAAGAGAAGTGATGCGCTTAACCACCAATGGGAATATTGGCATGGGGCCAGAATTCAATAACAACAATCAACCAAAAGTCGAATTACATATCCACACAGAAGACTCTACTGAATCTTATCTTCAATTTTCTGACGAATTAACAGGTAGTTCCTATACTGACGGATTCAGAATGGGAATTCCAAGTACAACTTCTACAAATATGCCAGGCATAATAAATCAACAAGAAAATGATCGTATAAGTATACAAACTAATAAATTAGAACGAATTCGTATTTCTCATACTGGCGCACTTAATAATGGGATTAATTCGAACCCTTATGGTTTTATAGCAAACTTAACCAGAGTGGGGATTTCTCACAATCCTTTTGTTCCATTAACACAACCTAGATCTTTGTTGCACCTGGGATATAATACGGCTAGTACTGGGGCTAATAGTAATGACGGCCACAGGTCATGGATGGACGTTGGGATGTATATTTCACAAAGCTCAAACAACTTGTATGTTGGTCAGCGATATTTAACAAGTCAAAAATCTGAATCGATAATTAGCTTTGGAGACAGCCCGTCTAATAATGTAAATAATGGAACGGTACTTCGTTTCACATTTACGTCACCATTAGTGAATAACTCACAAACTATTTCAGAATCTTTAAGTGGTTTAGAATTAATTCAATTATGGGCTGATGGAAATAATGGCCGTGTTGGAATTGGAAATTTTCAAACCACAGGGTCTTCTCCATTAAATACACTAGAAATTTTTGCCTCAACAACATCCCCCTATTTCGGATCAATAAATGGATCTAGCGGTCTTAAATTCAGACTCTTAAACAGTTTAAATACACCGTTATCCAATCCTGGTAACGGAGTATTATCCGTTGATGCAAATGGAAATGTAATTTATGTGAATTCTTCTACAATTGGGAATTATTGTGGTAACAATCCCAATCCTTTAACGAGCGATTATGAAATCTTAACTAACGATCACAACATATATTTTCCTGGACAAGATTTACAATCGTACAATTACAGACTTGGGGCAGGAGTCGACTGTGGGACAATTCTAAGAGGAAGAGTTCATGCATACGAAACTGGTGAAGGTTGTACAGCCGGATTTTTTGAGGCAAATGAACTTAACACACCGGGATTCAATAATGGTTCACCAACAGGTGTAATTGGAATCGCACGTGGAAATGGTAATGATTTTTCATCTTTTTGTGGCATTAGAGGGGTGGCATTAGGAAGCTTTGGCCAATTTAATTACGGTATAATGGGTTTGGTCAATGGTAACCCTACAACACCAATAGAAAGAGCAGGATACTTTAATGGTGATATCGAGGTTGCCTCATTTGGAGTTATAAGCGATCAAATGTTTAAGCTGAATATTTCTGAAATTGAATCAGCCCTTGAAACAATAAACAAATTATCGCCTAAAACTTATTTCATGGATACTATTAATCACTTAGAATTTGCTTTTGGAAGTAAAAAACAATACGGATTTATCGCACAAGAGGTTGAAACAATTCTTCCTGAACTAGTAAACCAAAGCATAAACCCCGGTCTTATGGACAGTACGGGCCAATTTATTGGCCAGCCGGTTTACTATAAATCATTGAACTACAATGCAATTATTCCAATTACTGCTAAAGCAGTTCAAGAATTAGATGCTAAAGTGGAAAGACAAACGCTCAGTGATGCTAGCCTTAAAACCAATGTCTCAAACCTTCAGAATGCGTTGGGTATAATCAGTTCCTTGCGTGGCGTTTCGTATTTTTGGACTCAAACTAATCCAAATTATTCCTTTGATACGACAGAACACATTGGTTTTATTGCACAAGAAGTAGATACGGTAGATAGTCGTTTAACTTATATGGATTCTGATTCTTTACTTCATGTTGATTACAATAAAGTTGTACCGATTCTTACTGAAGCAATACAAGAACTCGCAACCATAAACTCTTCTCAAGATTCAATAATCAATTCTTTAAATGATCGTCTGACTTTATTAGAAAATTGTATCAATAATTTGAATCTATGTAATGGTGAAACATTTTCTATGAATCAAACAAATCCAAAACCTATTAACAATAGTATGAAAGTGGAATTAAGCAACTCTTCAACCATTGTTTTGAATCAAAACGTACCAAATCCTTTTGCAGAGCAAACCACTATAACAATGGAATTACCTCTTGAAATAAAAATTGCCCAAATATTGTTTCACAATAATGAAGGAAGATTAATCCAAAGTGTTGAAATTCAAGATCGTGGATTTTCTGAATTAACTGTTTATGCAAACGATCTTAGTACAGGTGTTTATACTTACACATTAGTGACGGATGGTAAAATAATTGCTTCGAAAAAAATGATTCGACAATAGATATCTAAATTGCTTTTAGTATAAGTTCTAAAGATTAAGGGTATTAGATTGATTTCTTTTTGATAAACTTTCTTAAAAAATGCTTAACCTTTATTTTAGCTATTTAATATTTATTGTTTAACTAAAAAATTACTTATGTCATTTAATGGAAATGAAGGTGAATTTATCACCTTAGAAGAGGGTGCAGCAATGACTGCTCGTTACAGAAATACTATTAATCCAGGTGAGCCTCTAGGTTTTCTAAGTTCCAAAAGTATTTTTGATAGAATTTTTAATCAAACTGGTTGTGAGGGAATTAGAATTTATTTTGGTATAAACGAGTCTGGAAAACAAAATCTTGTTGTTGTGGGAACAGATAGCGCAGGAAATGATTTAGCAAGTGGATTGATCGCTGACAGTTTCGGTGCTTGTCCACCAGTCTGTTCATCCTCTAATCCTTTGAACTCTTGATTTTTTTTAATTTAGTATATTATATTGCTCTTTTTAGTAGTGTTATTCCTTTACTTTTAAATGACACGTTACTTCTACGCGCAAAGAATACGCTTTTCAGATTTGTAACAATTCTAACTATTGTTAAATTTTTAAGTGATATTCTTGTTTACGTTTTGCAAATTAAAATACAAAATTCATTACCTGCTTTTCATATTTCTGTACTTCTTGAATTTATTGTAATACTCAGAATTTTAAATGAAATTTATAATAATAAATATTTCAAAATTTACTTAATAATAGGAGTAATTTCTTGCTTTCTAGATTTATTTGTAACCTCAAATCTCTTTGAGAACAATTCATTTAGTTCTTGCACAACCTTTGGTCTGATTATTTTTAATTCTTGGAAAATTCTTTATTCAAAATTGAATATTGATCGACTATCTTTGATTATCATATACACTTTCTTTTTTTATTACATCCTAGCCTTTTCTTTTGTGATGTTTCAAAAAATATACATTACAGACTCATCCGTTTTCAATTTTGGCTTTATAATTTTTGCTTTGGCAACTTTGAATTACAATTTATCTTTTAGCCATATAATATGGTCACTCCGCAAGAACTAGGAATTATTATCGCATTAGGCATGTGCTTTGCTTTTGCAATGGGCCTTGGCATGGTTTTACTTGCGCGAAAGAATCGCATCATTCATGAACTTGGAGAGCGCTTGGTTCAGGAAGAAAAAGACAAAACAGAAATTGAGTTATTGCATAATACTATTTCATCGCAAGAAACAGAAAGGAACAGAATAGCGCGTCGCTTACATGATGAAGTTGGCGCGCTTCTTTCTATTGTTAGTAAGAATTTAACCTTTGTTGAAGACAGCTTTAAAAAAGGGAAGGTGAATAAAGCATTTTTTTACAATGCGGTTGAACTTCTAAACGAAGGAACTCATAACCTAAGAAACATATTCAAAGAATTAATGCCGCACTATTTGGTTCGGTTTGGCTTAGCTGAAAGCTTAAATAGAATGGCAACTCAAAAGACGAAGCACGTCATAGATGAATTTGAATTTATAGATGGGCTGCCAGTTGACATCGAGTTAAGCGATGAGGTCATGATGCATTTTTTTTACATTGCCAGTGAATTGATAACAAATTTGCTCAAGCATAGCCACCCAAATACCATTACAATGAAAATAGGTTTGGAGGATCAAAACCTTTTACTAAATATTCAGCATGACGGGATAACGCTTACACAAGACGATTATTTAAGATTATCTGATAACACCGAAAATCTTGGATTAGAGAATATTCGTTACAGACTAAATATAATTCAAGCTCAAATTTTCTTTAAACGAGAACATAAATTAGGCGTGATTTGCCTATCAAAACAACTTGATTGAATTCCACTTTTATGAATAGTTCCTCAAGTATAAAAATTGCTATTGTAGATGACCAGAAATTGGTAAGGACAGGAATTGCCAAGTTACTGAGCGAATTCAACGAGCAATTTGAAATTGTATTTGAAGCTGCAAACGGACAAGAGTTTTTAGATCTTTTAGAAAAGCACCCAGTGGATATCGTATTGCTAGATATTGAAATGCCTATTCTCAATGGTGTCAAAACATTTCGAAGAATTACTCAAGATCAAATTCCAGTGAAAGTCATTATGCTATCCATGCATGACGATGCGGAAATTGCATTTAAATTGCTTAAAGAAGGCGTGGCCGCATATTTACTCAAAGACTGTTCTACTTCTGAAATGGTTGAAGCGCTTGAAAAAGTATATGAACAGGGTAAATACCTGAGCCCATTTGCTGAAAATGCCATTTTCAATGGATATGATGAACAAAAGAAAATAGAAAGTCTCAAACTTCAAAACGCACTTACTGAACGGGATTTAGATGTTCTTATGATGATTTGTGATGGACTCAAAAGTGAAGAAATTGCACCTAAGATTTCGGCCTCTAAAAAAACCGTCGATCTAACCAGAACTAAATTAATGAGAGCATTTAATGTAAAAACAGCAAATGCATTAATGAGAGTTTGCATCATTCAAGGATTATACAAACCCAGAACAGACGATGAAATAGAAGGCGGTTTTAGTGCAGTTGAAGATGCCCGAAGAGAACGCAGAATGGTGCGATTGAGAGGTGAGATTTAATGCCAATTCAAATCGGTTATTTCAAATAAAATGAAACACCAAGTTGTGTGGAAACAAATCTACTTTTGCTATCAGTTGTACTAAATGGTGCCGCATAAACATCTGTTCCTCCAGGATTGGTAAGGGAAAAGTTCGTGGAAAGATGAATGGCAAATTGGCTTCCTGATTTTAAATCCAAATTTCTCGAAAACACTAGTCCGCCCAATATTTGGAATTTATGCCAATTACTAGAATTTCGATTTATAGTTTCTTCATCCGAGACATTCAATAAACCAACGCCTTCCTTCAAATAATAATCTTTACTGCTTAGTATATACCTGGGTGTGAACACAAGACCAAGTGAATATTTATCGTTAAAAGGATAAACCAATGAAATTGGTGCTTCTATGGCGTGTTGTATACCTTTGTAAAAATAAACAGTTTGTACCTGCTGTATTTCCTGTGAAAAGGGCCCAACTCCTTTGTAATTAAAAAACAGATATTGATAATCAAGCCCAAAAGTTAAACTAACAACATGGATTGGGAACTTGGCATTGAATCCTAAGGAGTTCATTTGGCCATATTGATAATCATGTACGAAACCAACATTCGTAATTTTTTTATTCCAATATGTTGCCGGACCCGTATTTGCTGTAATTGAAATGCTGGGTAAATTGTTTAATTGTCCTACTAAAATCTTGCTTAAGCAAAAGAACAGTACTAAAAGGGCTGATTTACTAAACATGACTAATATATTTCGTAATTAAGCGAATTTCCAGTTTGATCATCTTTTCGGGTGCCTTTGATCAAAAATTCCTTTCCACTTTTATTTACAATAATACCTTCAAATTCATAGAGATGAGCTTGATTCACATAAACTGAATGTAAGGTTCCAAATACCTTTTTACCGTCTATATGAAGCGTATCAAAGTGCATATTATTGACTAAATAAATAAGTTCATTCTTATCTCGTTCTACTAAGGTCATTATTTGAGAAAAATTGCCATCGAAAGTGTTATCGTCACTCCACATTCTTACACTATACTTTCGTAATTCTGGTTGTGAAAAGTGGCTACAACTTGTGAGTATGACAATACTCAGCAAAACTATAATTCTCATATGATGGATATTATTGAATAAAAATCTTTTTTGTATCTGTAGAAATACCATCTACTAACATCTTTACTGAATATATTCCTGGCTTAAAGCCAAATAGTTCCATTTGAAAACTATTTGAATTATGGCCATTTAAACCTGCATCTAAAGTCTTTTGCACTTTGCCATTTAAATCAATTACTTCGAAAGTAACTTTTTTAGCATCAGATTTTATCACATAATCTATCTTAAAAATACCATTGTTTGGATTTGGAGAGAGATTTGTGATTCCTGATTTCTCATCTTTTAATAATGATGTCGTACTATTTTTTTCTAGGTTTGAATTGCAACATGAATTAATCATTTGGGTTAATGCATCAATTTGCATTTGTTGCTCTTTCATTGCAGCCACTAATAGGGGAATAATCTGATCGTAATCTAACAACTTGCCGTCATGAATATCTTTTGTAATATTTACCTCTGCTAATGTGCTTTCAACTTCTTGTGAAAAGAATCCATATTCAGCATTCATAGTCACATTCTGGCTATCATCTATGGAATATGTATTGTAATAATATGGTTGGAGCATTTGAATTTTATCCAATGGAGACTGAATATCAAAATGATTGAATTTTAATATGGAATCTGACAGTTTGTAATAATGAGAAGCATAAAGCTTGTTATATTTTCCATTCAAGAAAAATGCAATGCCATTTTTATTTGTTCCGATATCTACACCAGGAAGGCCATTATTAGTTTTGATATATAAATTCGTATTTCCATAAATACTGCTTCGAGATATTAATACATTACCCCCTATTTCACAATTAGGACTTGTAGACGAAGTTAAATTTCCAATAATAACTTTACCATTTCCATCTACTTTTAATTGAGCGAAAGATAAGAATGAAATAAAAAATAAAATTGATGTAAAAATTGTTTTCATATTTAAAAAATTAATGGCAACCGCCTGTTAATAATATTATTTGTGAACCTTGTGGACATTCAAAACTACTAGGGATAGTAATGCTTTTTTCGGCATTAAATCTATAAATAGTATTTGGTTGAACGGTGTTTATACAAGCCCCATTACCAATAGATAAATTTTCAAATGAACTAGAAGATGGAAATAAACTAGAACAAATTACTCCGTTGTTGGCACATGGATAGTTTAAATCATAAACTCGAACATAATCAATGAGCATATTATCGAAAATGGGTGCTCCAATTTGAGCAATAATCGCACCTACTTTAATGTTAAAAATTATCCTTTGGGAATCTGTAATATCATGATTGTATAATACTCTGACAACCTCACCGTCAAGGTACCAAATAATTCTGTCGTCTGATTTTTCTACACCGTAGGTGTGCCATTCATTAAAGTTAAATCCAGGTTTTGAAATCGTCAAATAATTGTCATTCTCTGAAGCTAAATTAGGATTTGAACTTGCATTTGTATGGATATTAGTACTATACACTGAAAGACTTGTCGGTGCTACCACGTGCTCAAAAATGTCTATTTCAGCATCATTTGTGCCTATCGGATCTTCATCTCGCCATAACCAAAAGCCAGGAAAAACTTGAAGTGTAGACGGCATCTTTATTCTAGCTTCAATGTAACCTTTATCAAAAGCTCTCAAATATTGACTTTCTACCCAGCCGGAAGAATAATTATATGATAGATTGTCATAATTTCCGCAAGCTGATGAATAAATTACTTGACTTGGATCTACGGATGGAAAAGTTGTGACTTCATTTTTAATCGTAATTGACAAAGCTCCATTACTAACAGCAATATTTGAAGATTTGTATAATTGATTAGCTTCCACATGGTCACAATTATTCACTAGCAACCAATTGTTTGTAGAAATATTGGGTGAATTAAATTCATCAGACCAATTTAATGTGGCAAAACCTTGTTGAACAGGTGTTTGAGCAATCATGCTATAGTTTAAACGTATAAAAATTGCTGTTAATATTAATAATGCTCTCATAATCTACTTTTATGAGGCAAACATAAAAACGAAAAAAATAAATAATTGTCAAGTTTTGCTAATTCACATTGCTAGTTATTCTAATTTGGAATGGTCGATTATATTTCTTTCAGCCAAGCACTCAATGTCAAAGTATTAAAAGCATTATTAGTTGCAATTTGCAGTCAATACTCTAAAACAGAACTATTAAAACGTAAAACGACATTTAGCATTTATACTAAAATACTCGGGCATTTATACTCCTTGCTCTTTGGTTGGATATTGGGGAGTATTATAGATGTGCCTTTTACTATTGCCAAGTTGGAAGGAAATAATTGGATCAATAGAATTGATGCCTCTAATTCGCCAATCAACTTCTCTGAATTTCTGGGCTTGGAGATAGATACACTAGGTAACCTTTGGGTGGCAGATAACCTTTACATCCACACCTTGCTTACAGCGAACAGCCCTGGTTGGCTAGGAATAACTTCAAATATTCCTCTCGAAGAAATAGACATCATTCCCAATCCATCAAACGGTATTTTTCAAGTGTCAGGCCAGAGCTCAGAACCCATGCAAATTACAGTACTTGATCAACAAGGTAAACAAGTTGCGTAATTTGAACTCAATGAACTTTCTTCTGACAATTCGTTTGATCTGGGTGGTCAAGCGCCGGGGGTTTATTTTGCGTATGTTACGCAGGGTGAGCAGCAATGGGTAAAGAGTTTGGTGGTGAGGTGAGTATGCCTAATTTGCTGATGTTTTCACTTTTCCGCTAACCGAAATGCACGCTTCGTTTGTTCTATCTCGCTATTACTGATTCCAAATTTCTTGGCAACCGCACGCCAGTTAGAAATTTCATCAATCATTTCCTTTAAGATACTTTGTGCTTTATTACTTTTCAATTGATACAAATGAGCGGTTTCGAAGGCCAAAGAGAGATCTAATTCATTACTATTTTCAGAAATATTCAAGGTTAGCCCATTGCCCATTTCATTAGGGTTCATATCGTACGCAGGAGATAATCGCCATCCTAGTGGAGTGAGCATAAATCCATGGTTTCGCAAATGATCATCGGTGTTCGACACCAAAATATTAAATGCCATTCTTCGCCACAACTGCTCCAAATCTTCTTTTGATTCCGGACTACGTTGCATGATAAAACCAACCAAATCCAGGTAACCAACTCCTTCCACATGATCCGCTCCATCTTGCAGTCCCAACAAAGTCATTGCCGATGCGAAGTGAATGCGTTTTTGCTCATCTGTTCTATCGAATCGTTTGGACAAAAAAGTATGATGTTTGCCTGAGAATTTTTGTAATCGCGCTTCCGGAACATGAATGCCACAAGCTTTGGCTAAATCGTGCAATACCATTTCCCAAGCACCAGCATTTTTGTCATCTCTTGAACTTGGAAATTTGGCAATCCATAAATGCCCGTTGTCGTCAATTATACTCGCTTTGGGTCTTGCACCGCCTAATGACGATCCTGGGTCAATCAACACACTTAACCATTGCGCATACTCGGGGTCATTTATGGCATCATCGCGTTCAAGTTTCAAACTCGCATGTTCTAGTTCACGAAGTGAGGTCCAAGGCGGCGTTGCCATTTTCTTCTGGTCATTCATGAAAGGTCCATCTTCGCTCAATTTAAAACGCACTCCACCCATTCGATGTCCGTCAAAAACGCCCAATAGAAAATCACTTTCAAAAAGTGTTCTTTCGTCTCGACGTTCTTCTTTTGCTTGCCAGGCTTCTCTTCTTCGCATCAATAGCCTACCCCAACGGTCGGGCGATGAGTCAAGGAAGATACCAAAGTTGTTTTTCTCTTCAGGTAAATATTGTTTTCCCTTGTAAAACCCTAAATGTGGATCCAAAAATAAAATTGGATTTTGATGCTTCACCCAAGACTCTGTGTATTCAAATGAGAATATTTCTTTTCCACGTACACGTTGTGAAGTCAACCAACCCATTATTTGAGCTTCTTCCAAGAATTCCCAATCTGCATAAACCCATATCTTAGTTTGATTTTGCTTCATGATTTTTTCGTTTGTTTGGGTGCGCGTTTATTAGTCACGATTCCAGCATCTTGCAATTTTCTACCTAATGGATCTGCTGCTGCAACCATGGTTAAATCTTTCTCTAATCCCAAAACAAAGAGCACTTGCAAATAACTCCCAATGGCAACAGTTGGGCTACCTTGCTCTATATTGTAAATGGTTTTTCTACCTAGGCCTGTACGCTCAGAAATTTGCTCTGCACTCAATTTTCTGCGCAAGCGAGCCAATAGAATATGCTCACCGAGATCCTTTAAAATCTTCAGGTTTTTAGGCAATATAGCGGGTGCTTTCTTCATATAACTTATCTTATAAAGGACAAATATAAGTCATTTTGGTCTTTTTATGACAAGTTATTTAAATTTTAAGAGCTTGTTGAATTGATGTTTATCGGCGTTTATTTGCCGATACAGAACTTAGAAAAGATGGTTCCAAGTATATCCGTATCCACATCAATCTGACCCGTGATGTGGCCGAGTTGGCGCATGGCTTCGCGGATGTCCATGGCGATGAAGTCGGCGGTGGTTTGGCCATCGAGGCCAGCTTGGGCGCGATCCAGCGCGGCGGCGGTGAGTTGAAGGGCGGCGTGGTGGCGGGCGTTGGAGACGATGGTTTCGTCTTGGATGCTGAAGTCGCCGAGCACGAGTTTGACTAATTTTTCTTTGAGATCGGAAATACCATTGCCTGTGAGGGCGCTGATTTGGAGTACTTCTTCTTGCGGATTTAGATTGGTAGAATTTGCTAGGTCGGCTTTGTTTTGAATGAGCAATATGTGTTTATCCGGGTGAAGGGCGAGCAAGGATTGCACCCATTCTTGGGTTTCTTGGAGGTTGGTGAGGTCACCGGAGTCTGCCAGGCAAAGGACAATTTTGGCTTGTTCTATTTTTTGTTGGGAACGCTCGATGCCGAGTGCTTCGATGGTTTCGGTGGTTTGGCGGATACCAGCGGTGTCAATGAGGCGAAACTGGATGCCTTCGATGTTGAGGACTTCTTCGATGACGTCGCGGGTGGTGCCGGCAATGTTAGAAACAATGGCGCGTTCTTCGCCAAGGAGCTGATTGAGTAAAGTACTTTTTCCGGTGTTGGGAGCACCAACGATGGCTACCGGAACGCCTTGTTTGATGGCATTGCCGAGTTCAAATGAAGCGGCCAAACGGCGTACCATTTGCAAAACGGAGGCTACTAATTGTTTGAGGGAGCTGCGGTCTGCAAACTCGACGTCTTCTTCTGCAAAATCGAGCTCGAGTTCGATGAGGGCCGCAAAGTTGATGAGTTGCTCGCGGAGTTGTTGGAGTTCTGAAGAAAAACGGCCGCGCAATTGTTGCAAGGCCACTTGATGAGCTTGTTTGGATTGCGCGGCAATGAGGTCTGCCACAGCTTCGGCCTGCGAAAGGTCTAGGCGGCCATTTAAAAATGCCCGCTTCGTGAATTCGCCAGGCTCGGCCAAGCGGCAACCAACCTCCACCAAACGCTGCAACAACAGTTGCTGAATATACGGCGAGCCATGGCAAGCGAGCTCTACGCTTTCTTCACCTGTAAAACTCTTGCCGTGGTCGAAAAGCGTGGCCAACACTTCGTCTAGGCGCTCGCCGTGGGCGCTGAGCATCCAGCCCAAATGAATGGTGTGGCTCGCTAAGGGCGTTAAGTCTTTTGAAAATGCCTTAGAAACTAAAGCTTTGGAACCTGAACCAGAAACCCGAATAACGGCTATGGCGCCCATGCCGTTGGCTGTTGCTAAAGCGCATATCGGATCAGTGGAAAGGTCATTCATGTGACAAAGTTACGAATAAAAAATCCCTACCTTTGCCTTCAAAATCAACACATATGTCACTCCAAGCAGAAATCAAAGACATCTTGGGCCAATTTGGCATCCAAGAAAACAATAGCGGCGCCTCAACAGGTACGCAATGGATCAACACCACAGG
>Ga0208557_1000084_pt1 | contig 23821 bp, 33 predicted proteins | sample Colrivmeta1548A3_FD_187645 | JGI IMG/M metagenome (GOLD analysis project Ga0208557, IMG submission 187645) | Estuarine microbial communities from the Columbia River estuary - metaG 1548A-3 (SPAdes) (version 2) | ecosystem: Environmental > Aquatic > Marine > Intertidal zone > Estuary | place...
TATTCTCTTGCGCATAAATGATTATAAACCCATTTGCTTCCATTAATGAATCGAAGTTATATACTTGCGCTTCGATTCCATTTTTGATGTGAACTTGATACATAGTTTTTAATTTTTAGTTGTGTTTTGTGCGTTGTGGATGCGCACCCCCCATTTCGTTTTTTATTTGGATAATTTGTTTTCGTATCCGCAGAACTCATTTGCAAAGTAAATTAAAATCCCTGCTTTGTTTTCATTCCATTCTTGTGCGCTAATTCCTAACTTTTTTGCACTTTCGATACATAATGAAATAAACTTTGGATTCTCTATTAAATCCATTCTTCTTTTCCATTCGCTTTTGATTGTTACTTCGTTTTTCATTTCCTTTTGTTTTTAGTTATATTTGTTTTGTGTTTGCAAATATATGTAAAGTTTTTTTGATAAAACAAGAAAAAAATGAAGAAAAATGTTAAAATATTTTTATTAGATAATAACTCATTGATTTCCAATGTTAAAAAAATTTACAAAAAAACATATAAAAAACCTTTTTCGGGTGAAGCAGGGGTACAAAAGGCGGTTATTGACTATCTTAAATACACTTATCCCCAAGCATTATACTGCGCTTCGGCAGGTGGTGTGCGAACTTCCATGAAACAAGCAATAAAAATGAAGGCAACTGGATACGTAAAAGGAGTTCCTGACCTTCAGATATTTGAACCAATGAATAATTATCATGGGTTATTGATAGAAATCAAAGATATTAAAGGTGTGGTTAGCAAAGAACAAAAGGAATGGATTAAGCTGTTAAACGAAAGGGGTTATTACGCTACATATTGTAAGGGGTTCGATGCCACCATTAAAGTAATAAATGATTATTTCAAAGGAGAGATATAACCATTGGCGCAAAATCGCGTTATCGCTTACTGCGAATTCGTTTGAAGCGGATGATTTGCTTCATGATACCATTGGGCGCATTCTTGAAAATAATTTGGAACATGTAAAAGATATCGAAGCGTATGTAGCTCACGCCATTCGAATAGCTTATTATTCTAATCGCTCATCTTATCACAACCTATACCGCAAACACTCCGAACTTTACGCGGATATTACCGATGAACATTTGGCTAACTTAGAACTTGAATCGGTATGGATGGCGGATCGGTTAACCAACGAACAACTTGACATATACATAAGCCGACTTCCTTTCTTTGAACGCGAAGTGTTTTACCTATATGCGCTCAATGATTTTAGTTACGATGAATTATCGCGAGAAACAGGGATACCGAAATCGTATTTATATCAGACCGTGAAATCGGCAAAAGATGAACTTCGAAAATCAATTATACGACTATGAATAAAATTTTAGAAATGGCAGCGAAACGAATGGCAATCTGTACTGAATGCCAAGCGTTTAATTCAACCGCGCGCACGTGCGGAACTCCTTTAAATAAACTCAATCCACTTGGTAACACGATGACAATCGATGGAGTAACGTTTAAACCGTGTGGATGTTTTCTCGATGTTAAAACTAAAATGACTTTGAGTGATTGCCCTGCCGGTAAGTGGGAGAAAGTTATTGATGGATCATTGTTAGATGACGCAAAAACACTTTTGTTTAATGCTAAATCAAAAGGTGCAATCGAGTTTAAGGATAGGCAGTTATTAGCCGAATTAAAGTCGTTAATGACGGGTAGACCAGAGAAAGTGACTGGTTGCGTGTCATGTGTAAATCAAACAATCGCCGAACTCAATAAACAACTAAAACGGGAAGAAGTGCTACAAATAGAAGAAGAACCACAAACACCAAAGAAACGTGGAAGAAAACCAAGAAAACCTAAGTTATGATGACTCTGCTTCTTTTCTTTTCTATATGCTATTCAACGATCGCTTCATTACTTATTGGGTGGATGGTCTTAATGATCCAAAAGCGAATGTTACCTTTTACTCGTAACAATTTTGTGGGGTTAATTGTTACAGGAATTTTTTGGTTACCGATTTTAATTTATTCATTGATTACCAACAAAGATTAATTTTTTTGATTGTTGAAAACACGAAATAGAACGCAACACAATTCATTTTATATTTGTTGTGTTCAGATGCTTTAGGTTTTCCCCCTTTCATTTTGGCTCTGAACACGTTAAAATGATTGGGGGATTTTCTTTGTATGAATAAATCAATATTACTCTCCATTGCCAATGGGAGATGCAAACGGCAAACTTGCGATATATCAACGCTTGGTTCAGGTAAATTCGCTATTCGCGAGATTGTTTGTTTTTCTTGGGGGGAGCTTTTTCTTTTCTTTCTTTTTATTTTTTACCTTTTTTTGTTTTTCTTTCTTTTCTTTTGAGTTATATTTACTTTTAAGTATTAATTAATAATTTATATATGACTATTGATTTTGATAATTTTATAGATTACCTTAAAAAAAATTTTGATGTAAAAAATCCTCCTATGATAGGGAAATTAAATAAAAGTCCATTTGGTGAGTGGTGGGTACATTTTCATGATGGAAAATCTTTACAAAAAATTGATGAATCAATTGATACTTCATCTTTTGAAAATAATCAAAAAATTGAATTTGAAATTCATTTAGCATCGAATCCTGAATTTACAAAAGATAGCACAAATAAATATAGAGCTTTTCCAGTATGATTATACTACCTGCACAAATCGAATCTATCAAATCGAGAAAGGATAGAACCACAGCCATTGTAATAGGCACAAATGAAATTAGTCCATCAATAGCAGGTCAATTATTCAATCTTCAATCATCATTCGTTTATTGCGCTCTAAAAGAAGAGGAGTTCGCTACAAATGAGAAGGAGATAATAGATGATTTAAAAGCTGATTTTGAGATTGAAAAGAAATCGAATGGTCAAAGGTTGAGAAATGTACTTTATAAGTTATATGAACAAGATAACGAAGGATTTTTAACCTTTGTGAAATACTACGATCATAAGATGGAGCAGTTGATTAATCACTTTAAATCGAAATTGGATATATGAATAAAGAATATTGGAAAGGTGAAATTTTTGATGCTATCATGTGGCTTATTGCTTTTACTATCAAAATAGGTTTAGCAGCATTGGTTATTTATTCAGTTGTTAAATTTGTAAAATGGTGTTGGTCTTGTTAATATCAGTAATTATCAACTATGTCATTTAAAAAAGGCGAAAGCGGAAACCCAAATGGAAGACCTCATGGTGCTAAATCTGAAAAGACAAAGCAATGGGAATCACTCGGTGAATCCATTACAGGACACCAAGCGGAGCAATTCAACGCGTTCCTCGATAAGTTGTGGAACTCGCGTAATGATGAAGATAAAATGATTGCATCTGAACTTTATCTAAAGACTTTAGAATACTTCAAACCTAAACAAGCGAGGACAGTTCACGCAGGGGACAATGACGCACCTGTTAACATCATTATCTCTGATAAGTTATGAAGGCGATAATTGAGTTCAACCTTGACGAGCCAGATGATATTGATGCTCACAAGCGATTCACTAATTTAAACGCTGTTTATCTTGCGTTGTGGGAGTTCGATCAAGAAATGAGAAGTATCATTAAGTATAATACCAAAGATTATAATGGCGAACAATTAGACGCGCTGGATAAGATGCGTGAGAAATTCCATGAGATATTAAATGAGAATCAAATAAAATTAGACTAATTATAAGGATGGAAAGTAATACCCAAAATGTTTTTAACGTGGCTATGTTGTTTGGATTATGGTTACAACAACCTACCCAACGGAAGCGATTAGCTAAAACACAGATGGCGGATTTATTCACTGAATGGATCAACGAAATTCAAAAGAAATATGAAGATTAAATTAGACCTTTCACCCGACAAGATAACCGTTGCTCAATTCGTTGGGTTCACGATGCACGAAGGCGATATAGTTAACGCGGTTCAATCGGTGACTGGCATGAAGCGAAGCGATGTGTTACTGCTTACGCCATCGCAGTTAACTGAAATAAAAGATGCTTTTGAAGTAGCATTACAAACCATCCCATCGAAGCACGTTCCACGATGGAAAAATTATGGATTTGTTCCCGACATTAATTCGATTTCGTTTGGTGAATGGTTAGATTTAGATTTAAATTGTAATGACTTCCCAAAGAACTTGAATAAACTATTGGCGATATTGTTTAGACCGATTAAAAGCGAGATTGGTAAGCGGTATGCCATCGAAGATTATGATGCCAACATTCATTTAAAGAACTCAGATGAGTTCAATGATATGCCTTTAATGATAGCCAACGGCGCAATGGTTTTTTTTTCGAATATCGAAAAAGAATTGTTGATTCATTTCCAAGAGTCTTCGCAGTTAGAGATGATGAATCAGATGAAGATAGCGATTCAGACGATGGAAGAAGCGTTGCAACAAGCGAATTAAGTACTAACTATGGTTGGTTTCATGTCATCGAAGAAATCGCTGATAGAGATGTAACCAAATTCGATGCAGTGATTAAGACACAAGCGTCAACAATCTTCGCCCATCTTAGTTATAAAATCGATTATGCTCAATTTCAGAAACAATTACTAACTAAAAAATGAGCATTTAGCTACATATATACATGAGTAGTTCATCTTTATACACCTATAACGTTATCATTGAGAAACTTCGCACGTTTGCGAACAATCATGAGTTAATTCGTAAGTTCACACACGGACAAATAAGCCAAGCGGATTTAGAGAAAGAAGATGAATTTCCATTTATGCACGTTGTACCATCGCAGTTTAGTATTGATGCTGGTCAGTTGACCTATTCGTTAGAAGTAATATTCGCGGATTTACCACGCGACAAAGAAGAAAAAACAGAATACCAACGCCACGCGTTAAGTGATTGCATTTTACTTTTTGCAGATATGGTTAATGAGATTGAGAATGGTCAGATATTCGATGAATCGGTTGTTATTACTAAGCCAATAAACTTTACTCCATTCATGGAGGAATTTAGCAACGTATTAACAGGGGTGCAAGGCACGATTGATATTACTGTTGACTACGAATGGAACGCTTGTGATATTCCTTATAAGCAAGACTAATGGCAAAGAAGGTACAATTTACAACTAACCAACCGAGCGCAACTACTGATTATCTCGCAGCGGATAATACTTGGAAAACTATTCCAGGCGGTGGTGGTGGTAGTGGTATTCCAAAAGGTACAACAAGCGGAACGGATACATACACGACAACCATTACAGGCGTTACAGCTTATAATGATGGCGATGCGTATTTGATTCGATTTGCAACGGGTAATACAACACAATGCACATTAAATATCAATTCATTAGGTGCTAAAGATTTATATCGGAATAACAATGGGTTGTTAATTGGTGGCGATATCATTGATGGTGCTGAGATGTTCTGTATTTATAATTCAGGCATGAACGGATTCCAAGTTATTGGAACTGCACCCAACACATTGTTAGCTTATGTAACAAACGCCGAAGCGATAACCATTACCAAAGGGCAACCTGTTTACGCATTCGGTGGTACAGGCGATAGGTTAACGGTTAAACTTGCGTATAATAGCACGGATGCAACAAGTGCGCAGACCGTTGGAATTGTATTGAGTTCATCAATAGCTGCCAATCAGAAAGGTTTAATCATTGTTAATGGTCAACTTGATGGGTTGAGTATTTTTCCAACGTCAACATGGGCGGATGGGGATGCGGTTTATTTAGGCGCAACCGCAGGAAGTGTTACGAATGTCAAACCAGTAGCACCAAACCATTTGGTGTATTTGGGATTCGTTACGACTGCGAGTAATGGCAGCGCAGGTCGTATGTATGTGCGTGTTCAAAATGGTTATGAGATGCAAGAACTCCACAACGTGAGCGCGGTATCTCCAAACAACAACGACATTTTAAAATACAATACAACTACTTCACTTTGGGAAACGAGTAATGCGTTAAGCACTAAGCAAGATACCATAACAGGCGCAGCGACTACAATAACAACTTCGAATCTTACTCCATCGCGTGTGGTGGTTTCCAATGGCGGTGGTAAATTAGATGTCGCGGTTACAACAACAACGGAAATCGGTTACGTGAATGGCGTTACTTCGAATATTCAAACTCAATTAGATTCCAAACTAACAACGAGCGCGTTTATTCAAAATAATGTACTCGCACAAGCGTTAGCAGGGGCAGCTTCACCAACAACAAGATACCACGCGGTAAGCGGTACGATTAGTTCGTTATCTACTCCGTTTCAAGTGCCGTTAGCGAATGCGTGTAATTTCTTGAATTTTTACTTTAGGATTTATTCAGCACAACCAGCAACGGGATCACTTGTCGTAACACTCCAAAAAAATGCTGTTGATACATCATTGGCTATTACCATAGCTGCAGGAAGTGCGATTGGAAATTACAACAATACGACTACGGTTGCATTTGCTGTTAATGACACTTGGCAAATTAAGATAGTTCAAAATGCCACCAGTGGATCAACGAGCATGGGCGGTTATTCTTTTAAAATAAATGGTATATAATGGAATATAAATTAGAAGATTTGGGAGATGTTATGAGGTTATCAATACCAACGGCAACATCATGGGGTATTATTTGCTTCGCTTGGGAAAAGTCAAACGTTGAATTTACTTCCGCGTTAGATAGTCAAGGTATAGATGTACTCGTTAACTTATTAGTGAGCGATCCAAACACAGCTTATCAATTATTTGTCAATGGCTAACACTCCACTCAATGACATAATGAATCGATTTGGTGCTGCGGTAGTAGAACGTGCCATGCTGAATCTTGGAGTGTATAGAACGGTTAAAGGAAAGAAACGCAGGGCGGTGGCGAGTGATACATTAAGAACATCACTTGCTTATTATTACAATGGTAAAAGTTCAAAGATTGAATTCTTCGCAAAAGGTAAAGCGGCTAATTATGCAAGTGTTGTAGAGTTCGGAAGGCGTAAAGGTGCGAAGATGCCACCAATAGAAGCGATTGTACAATGGATGAAAATTAAACCCATCCGTGTACGTGATGACAAGGGAAAGATTGTAAAACAAACGCCATCGGTAGTACGCAACGCAGCGTATAACATAGCCAAAGGAATTTCATTTAGAGGTATTCCACCGTTGTTTTATTGGCGTGATGCGGTTAACGATGTGATAGTAGAGTTCCAACCCGAATTCGAATTGGCACTTGAAAAAGAAATTAATTTAATAATTGAAGATAGCTTACAAAAGAAAATAAAAGTGTAATGGCATATACAACTGCAATAACAGGTTTAACAGCGCAAGGTAATAGCGCGTTTAGTGGTTTAATCTATTCGAATAATGATGTTTCGTTTACGATGACATCGAGCGAGTACGCGCAACCCAACTTTAAATACATCGTGTTAATTACCGACAATAACGCGGCATTAGATTATAAATTTTACATAAGTCAAAACGCGGTTAATAGCGGTGTATTTAACGCTAAAACAATCTTCAATCAGTTAGTGAAAAACGATATTGTTTATTCGGGTACTGATAACGTAATTCTTCAAACATCAACGCCTACATTAACGACTTCAAACAACGTGAACACGTTCACCGTTAAATTATATGAAGGTTACGATGTTGCAGGTGTATTTACCGAAGATGATAGCGTAGCGGTGTACTACGATTTAATGTGTGTCTATGGAAGTGGTAAACAGAACTTTATTGTGATGGGTACTAACGACACGAAACCACTTGCATTAAGTCAATGTTATGATGACGAAATAGGATTCAATAAAGAAACGTTAGCGCATCGATTAAACTTGCCATCATTGTTACAATCGGAGATTATTAATTGGCAATACCTTTCAAGGTCAAACATTACAAGCGTTATTGATAGCGCGTATAAGGTGGACACATGGATAGCAGATGATAATTTATATGTGAACGCTGGTTATCCATATAATGACATTGACCATTTTACTTTTGATTTATACGATGACAATCAAACGTTATTAGATTCTTTTGATATTCCGATGTCGTTTGGTTCGGGTTCGTTATTGATGTTACCAACAGGTTTAAAGAATTTAATTAATGGCGGTTACACGGATGCGATTACAGCAGGGAATACCGCTTTTTACGTTTACGCAGGTTATAATTCAAGTGACGAACAAGTTACTGCGAAGTATGGTTACTATCTTGTTAATGATTGTAAGTATAATCCAGTTCACGTGTATTGGCTCAATCAAATGGGTGGATGGGATAGTTACTCGTTTATCAAAAAGAACGAGAGAAATATTGAGGTTGAGAAAAAAAGATACAAGGCATATCAAGGTGACTTCAATACAGCTACATCAACCGGACCTTATGAAACAAAAAATTACACTCGTGAGTTAACCGAGCGCGAACCAATAGTAAACACGTTCATTAATTTAACGAGTGATTGGTTATGCGAATCCGAATTTAAATTTATGCGCGATTTATTCATGAGTAAAAGCGTATGGATGGTGGATGACAATGTGGATGGTTATTCAATCGTTCCCGTTATTGTTCAAGACAATAATTATTTAATGAAGCGCGAGCGCAATTCACGTAAGTACAACCAAACATTACGCCTACAAATTGCCAACAGCAATGAAACGTTAAACATTACAGCGAGTGAATACCCCATTCCATCGCCTACACCTTGCGAATATTACACTACATTCACGAAAGTTGGTGGTAATAACTCGTTAACCATTGGTTCGAATTATGGTAATGCGTGTAATGTGGTCGTTACTAACGCAACGAGAGGAAGTAATATAACGGTTCAAGTCAATGGTACAGGTGGAATAGTTCCAACGGTAGGCGATACGTATTACGTGCGCATTGATTATACTACTAATTGTCCAACACCTGTTACCCGTTTAGGATTTATCCAACTTGGTGCGGTATTAGGTGGTGGAACGCAAACTTCGTTTGATATGCAAAGTAATGGAACGCCAATTATCGCAACGGGTATTTGGGGAACGGGAGATACTTTTTATATGAAGCTACCCGTATGGAGTGGAGGTACTACATACAGCGGAAATATTTACGTAACTATTGGATTTGGTAACGACTGCGCATAACTATGGAAACAGCATTAATAATTTACACGCAAGATGGAAATGTTCCATATGTTGCAGACCTTTACGAAAATGAAACAATCGCACTTCAGTATTCGTTCAATGACATTAAAGATTTAAAACCTTCGGGTACTTACTCGAGAACGTTTCGAATTCCAGCGACTAACAACAACGCGCAGATATTTGGGTTCATTGAACAAAACACATTTCAGTTTTCTAACTTCAATCCGAAGCGAAAGTTAAACGCAATTATAACCGTTGATACTTTACCCGTGATGGAAGGCAGCATTCAATTTAAAGCTGCGTACACATCAAATGGGGTGGTGAGTGAATACGAAATTGTTTTCTTCGGAAACGTTATCGACTTCTTCAAAAATATTGGAGATGCGGATTTTAAAAACTACATTGGTGCGCAGTTACAAAATGATTATTCTTTTGTTGTTAATTACACGAATGTAACCGATGTCATTGCTGAAATTATCGGAGATAGAAATATTCAATTCACGATAACCGATAGAGGTAATAATTGGGTAGGCAGTTCCAATAGTGATAATACACGTTCAATTTATGCATATCCAACATACAACCTAAACAACCCATCACAATGGCAAGACCAAATTGATCAAATAATTAAAGTTGGTGAATTGACTTTAATGGTCAAGGCGCGTTACATCTTCGATAAGATAATTGAGTTAAGTGGGTTTAGTGTTAATGATGTCGCGAGTGATACGTTATTAGACGAACTTAATCGTTTGTATGTAGTATGGACAAGCGAAGCGAATATTACTCAACAGGTTGGAAATCCCGAAGCTGCGAAATTTGTTTTACGTGATGGTATCGATGGCGATACATTTACAGGTTCATCATTTACTTCATTGACATTGGGCAATGGTGCGGTGATTTATCAATATCCAATACCCAATTTAACGGAAGTAGTTGATCCAAATAACTACGTTGTAAGCAATGTGTTTACCGCTCCATTCAATGGGCGTTATACGATTAAATCGGTAATTAATATCGAACAACCTTCATCGATTAGTCATGGTTTACAATTAGGTTTATTGATAACTGATTTAAATGGCGATAAACGACTTTCAATAAATCAAACATCAAACACAATATTTTTAAATGTTGATCCAGCATCTACGTTCCCATTACAACAAACTGCATATACCGGAATTGGTCAAACATTTGACACGGATGTTTATCTAAATGCAGGTGAAACAGTACAACCAATTCTTTGGTCGGGTAGTGATATTGTAAACATGAGTGAAACATTAACGTTTCGCGATGCATCAACAGAAACTACTTATCCAAATAATTTGAACTCATCTTTCTTTTGTGATTATGTGAGTAAGCCATTGATGGGCAATGAAATTGATTTTTCAGCGAATGCACCCGTGATGAAATGCACGGAGTTTATGAGTTCAATTTTTAAAATGTTCAACTTGGTAGTTGTCCCCGATGCGTTCAATGCCAAACTACTTTCGTTTATTCCAATACAAGAATATTTAGCGAGTGGAACTCAAAAGGATTGGAGTAATATTTTAGACATTAGTAAAGATATTGTTTTAACGTCAACAAGCGATTACCAAGCGCAAGTCAATAGATGGACTTACAAAGAATCAACAGACTATTTAAACAACATTTATAACACGCAAGGTAATCGCGTTTATGGTAGGTTGGAATTGTTAGATCCCGAAAATGATTTTGCAACAAATCAACAAGAAATTAAATTGGAATTTGGAAGTACGCCACTTGCGTTGATTCAAGGAACGGAATTCCCAATACCGAAATTCATTAATGATCAATCCGAATATGTTACACCCACGCCACGAATTTTAAGATTAACAGATAATCCGATTTTAGTAAATGTATGGGATGAAGAAAGCGGTGCGGTTGTAACTGATTATTTGATTAATATGTTTAGTCATTATTCGCAGTTGATACCATCATTAGATTCATACGATTATAATTTTGGACAAGAGAGTCCATTACAACCAGTCGAAGCGATACCATACCAAACACTTTACCAACGTTTTTGGAACGATTATATCGCGAATATTTATGCACCTGACGCAAGAATAATGGAAGCATTTTTTGCGCTCGAATTTGCGGACATTTATAACTTCAAATACAACGATCAAATATTTATTAAAGATTCTTATTGGCGTATTCTTGAAATAAGCGACTACGTTGTCGGTATGCAAGAAAGCGTGAAGGTCAAATTGATGAAGTTAATTAGTGTTGAACCTGATTGTTTGCTAACTCCATCCGCTATTGATGCAAATGGTGAAGTGATTTTTTACGATAGCGAAGGTAATCCAGCTTCATCAACTGAAATTTGTTGTACTAATTATGGTTATACATGGGATGGAATCAGCAAATGCTTCGCGTTTCAACGTGATAGTGATGGGCAAAAGAAATCATTGACAAATGATAAAGTAGAACTAACGAAAGACGTTACTATAAACACGGATAAGTTATTGCAATTACCAAACAATTCCGTTGATTTCAATAATATGCATTCCATCGTAGGTGGTATGAATAACTTTTTAGGCGCGAATAATGATGGTAGCTTAGTCAATGGAAATCGGAATTTCATTAACGCGGATTTAGGTTCGGTTAATGTGATGGGCAGTAATGCAACCGTTATTAATAAAGGTTTAACCATTGGCGGTAATGGTAGTTACAGCGGTGAAATCCAAACGGGAATTGTTCATGCGTGGGGAAGTGGTAACTTTACTAATAACACTACCTACATTGATTTAAAAATTGAAGGTGCGGATAACTACAATATCCCAACTAATACGAATTGGATTCTAAAGATTCTTTTGAGCGGTATGCAATACGGATTAAGCGGAATGGATGGAATCATTACAGGCGAGTATAACATTCATGTTGTCAATCGTAACACAACCGTTCTATTTATTAACGCAACTACCATTGATGAGACCTTTGATAACTTAACAGGATATCTCGTTTGGGATTTAGTTATAAGTGGTGAAACATTTTACCCACGTGTTAAATTAGTAGGCAGCGCATCGTATCCCGAAAACGATATTAAGTTAAGCGCATTAACAACATTTACCCAATACCATTATGAATAACCCACAAATGACATTTAAAAACGTGCAGCAATTAATCCAATTAGGTTATGGATCAAAGCTGCCATCGAATAAAAATAATATGCCCAACTGGCTAACTATTTTAATTAATTTGAGCATAACCGCTACATTGATTATGGGAACTATTTACTTAATCTCTTTATTCTAATGGCAACACAAACGACAGTTATTGAAGTCGATATACAAGGCACGGCGAAAGTCGAATCGATGCGTACACAGATGCGCAAGTTACGTGAGGAATTAGCGACATTACCCGAAGGCACGGCGGAATTCACACGAGTTCAAAAACAACTTGGAGAATTAAAGGATAAGATGGACGACTTAGGTAAGTCGGTCAACACGATGAGCGGTGAACCATTGGAGCGTTTGAATAACTCCTTTGGTATGATTGGCTCGTCTATTTTGTCGTTGGATTTTGGAGCAGCGCAAACAGGTATACAAGGTATTTCATCTGCAATCAAAGATTTCAAATTTGGGGATTTATCGAAAGCTGCCAAAGGTTTCGGGGGAACTATGTTAGACTTAGGTAAGTCGTTAATGATGAACCCAATTTTCGCCATTGCTGGCATATTGCTTTTAATCATTACAAATTTTGAAAAACTAACAAAGGCAGGTGGATTAGTTGGAAAGGTTTTCGGGTTTATTGGTGATCAAATCGCCATCGTTAAAAATGCTGTTGTTGACTTTTTGAATTGGACTGGTATAATAGATACACAAGCCGAAGAACGCGCAGAAGCACAGAAGAAACGCAACGAAGAAATGATTGCGGATTTACAAAAGGCAAATGATGCAGTTGGTAAAATGCGCGATGATTTAGCTCGTTCCAATATGAGCGAACGCGAAAAGGAATTGGCGGATATTAAAAAATGGTACGATGAACAATTATGGTTAGCGCGTGGCAATGCAGATACACAAGCGGAGGTAACTAAATTAGCAAGGGAAAAACAAGCGCAGATTAATGATAAATACGATCAACAAGATTCAGATAAAGCAAAAGCAAGAAGGGAAAAAAATAAAGCGGAAAATGAAAAGGATGCACAAGAAGCTGAGAGAAAAAGAAAAGAAGAATATGATAAAGCTGTAAAGCAACAACAGTTACTCGATGATATTAAACGTGAAGCAGCAAATGAAGAAGAAGCATTAGCGCAAGAAATTCAAAACATTAAGCAAGGTGTACAAGCTACTGAACTTCAAAATGTGCAAGATGAATACTTTGAAAAAATTGAACTTGCCAAAAAATATGGTTTAGATTTTACCGCATTAGAAGAAGAATTAAAAACCAAACAAGCGGAAATAAATGCTAAGTATAGAAAAACGGAAGAAGCTGCAATACAAGAAGAAGTAAAACTAACCAAGTTAACACAAGATCAAAAATATGAAATCTATAAAGCCACTATTGATGGTATAATGGGTTTAAATGATTTACTTACTACAACTGGAATATTAAACGCGGAACAATCTTTTAAAGTTAGTAAGGCATTATCATTAGCACAAGCGACAATAAGTGCAATCGAGGGAACTCAAAACGCATTTAAAAGTGCGCAAGATTCACCTATAACTTCAATTTTTCCAGCTTATCCATTTATTATGGCAGGAAGTGCAGCGGCAGTAGGTGCGGCAAACATCGCAAAAATAGCAGCAACGAAATTCAATGCCAATGGTTCAAGTGGTGGGGGTGGTAATCTTAAACCATCTGGTGGAATGGGTGCAGGTGGCATGGGTGGAGGTTCAACAAATGCACCTGCGTTAGACCTTTCTTTTATCAATAACCAAACAAATCAACCCCAACCGCTACAAACATACGTACTCGCTACCAACGTAAGTAGCGCACAAGAAGCACAGCAAAAAATAAAAGACCAATCTAAAATAATAAAATAATGAGCGAAGTAAAAGTAGTAGAATACACCATTGATGACAGCGGATATCTTGGTGTTAATTGTATTTCATTAGTTGACCAACCTGCAATCGAAATAGATTTCGTAGCATTGAAATCCGAACCAAAGAAAATCACACAAGCCGCAATCGATGAAGGCGATAGACAAATGCTTTACGGTGCGGTTATGTTACCCGAGCAACTTATTTACCGAGTTGATGGAATGGGTGGAGAATACTACGCTAAATACAGCGCAGAAACTATCTCTAAAATCTCGCAAGAATATCTAAAAAGAAACATGCATCACAATTCAAATTTACAACACGAGATACCCATTACAGGTTGTACGGTTGTAGAGTCATGGATTAAAGAAGGTGAACACGATAAGAGTCAAAACTTCGGTTTCAATTTCCCCGATGGCACTTGGTGTATAGGTATGAAGATAGACAATGAAGAAGTTTGGAACGCTGTAAAACAAGGCGATGTGAAAGGGTTTTCTTTAGAAGGATTCTTTACCGAGTTGAGCGATGAATATTTAGCCGAGCAAGAAATCGAAAAAATAATGCGCGAGTTGACCAATGAGTTAAACGCTTAAAAGATATCTCTCTATAAACAAAAAGTCCCCTCCGTTGAGGGGATTTTCTGTTAAAGGAAATTGAATCAAAACTACAACCTATAAAAACTAACGAAACAAATTTAATGTATTTGCTACATATAATTGAGAAAATTAAATTAACAATGAATAAAGTAACTGAAATTGTGAGTAAGTACGCAGACCGCCTAAAGGCATTCGGTATTAAACTGAGTGCAGAAGGTGAGATTGAAAGTGCTGCTCCTGTAAAGATGGCTGTTGCCATTTTAAAAGATGGAACTGAAGTAAGTTCACCCGATGAAATGATTGCCGTTGGTAGTCCGTTGTTCGTTATGGATGCAGAGGGAAATGAAATCCCTGCACCTGACGGAAAGCACGAAACTGCCGAAGGTAAATTTATCGTAACCGTTGGCGGTGTTGTAACTGAAATCCTTGAACCCGAAATGGAATCAGAGGTTGTTGAAGAAGAACAAGCCGCTGCATTTGATGGAGTTAGTAAAGAAGAATTCGAAGCTACGATTAGCGCATTGATTGAGCAGTTCGAAAGCCGCATCAATTCCTTGACTGCTGAAAAAACTGAACTATCTGCGCAGGTGGAAAAGTTGAGCAAACAACCAGCAACCAACAGCGTAAAGAAGTCGAGTGTTAGCGTGAACGCTGCACCGATCAACTTAGCTAAGATGGATTCTAAGAATAGAATTTTCGCAATTATAAACAAATACAAATAATTAAATAAAAAAGAAAAACAATGGCTGATTCATTATCCATTAACAGTTCAACCTACGCAGGTGAATTGGCGTTACCGTATATCAACGCAGCTATCTTGTCTGGAGACACTTTAGCAAAAGGATACGTTACTCTTAAAGAGGGTGTAAAATACAAAGCTGTATTAAAGAAGTTGTCTAATGCTGCTTCTTTGGTTCAAGCTGCTTCATGCGATTTCTCACAAGCTGGAGATTTGCAATTAGACGAGTCAGTTTTGGAAGTTAAAGATTTGAAAGTAAACTTGGAACTTTGCAAAAAAGAATTTGCTCGTGATTGGGAAGCCGCTCAAACAGGTCGCGGATTTATTAACGACGTTGTTCCTGCTAATTTCTCTGATTTCTTGATTGGTTATGCCGCTGCAAAAGTTGCTGAAAACATTGAATTTACAATTTGGCAAGGTACTAATGGTGCTGGAACTTATCCTGCATTTGATGGTTTTGAAGAAATCATTGATGTGAATTCTACTTACTATCGTGCTGCATGGTCAGCTGGTACTGGAACCATGACGGTTGCAACAATTATCGAAAACTTAAACCAAGTAATCGACAATTTGCCAACTGCATTGATTGGTTCACCTGAAACTAAATTATACATGAATCGCCAGTCTGCGCAGTTCTATCGCCAAGCGGTAGCTGCCGAAGGTTATTTGCAACAATTCCAAGCGTCTGCTGATTTCAACTTGCAATTCAACGGATATGATATTTATGTTTGTCCTGGTATCAGCAACGGAACTGTGATCGCTGCACAACCTTCAAATATGTTCGTTGGTGTTGATGCTAACTCTGATTTCGCTGAGGTGAAAGTTGTAGATATGTCTTTGACTGACGCATCTGATAACGTACGCATGGCAATGAGATTCCGCGTAGGAACTCAGGTCGGTGTATTGGGTGATGTTGTTTATTGTTACAACGACTAATTAAATAACCACATATAAAAGGGGGAGTGGTTAACGCTGCTCCCCTATTTATTAAATAAAAAAAAATATAATAATATGGCTACTTGTGAATTAAGTGCTGGATTTGGACTTCAATGTAAAGATGGGATTGGTGGTATTAAAGCTATCTTCATCCAACAACACGAAGATTTTTTAACAGGTGTAACAGCGGATGCAAGTTCCGAAGAAATTGATGGATTGCCTACGAAAACAATTTATCAGTACACACTCCCAAAACACACAGGAATGTTTACCGAAGAAGTTGCTTCTAACGTTGAGAATGGAACTATATTCTATACTCAAACCGTTACAGCTACATTCCACAAATTGAGCGCACCAAGAAGAAAGCAATTAGAATTAGTTGCTAAAAATCGTTTGGTTGTATTCGTTCAAGATAACAATGACAATATTTGGATGGTTGGACGTATCGATGGCGCGGAAGTAACCGCAGCATCAACAGCAACTGGAACTGCAAAGGGTGATTTAAATGGTTACACCATTACGTTCACCGCAGAAGAAGCACACAAAGCGTATCGTTTGGAATCATTTACAAGTATTCCATTTGATAACTTTGGTGGTATTACTGTTGTAGCTCCAACAATTTAATCTAATTGCAGTGAATTACCTGCAATCAAATACGGCATCTCAAACCCTTCTCCTTTCTTTAAAGGAGGGGGTTTTACTTTTTTCAACAACCTATACCGATTATTTATTGGTATTGCAAAATGAATTAACTTCGGAATTATTATACGTTATTCCAACCATTATTAATGAGAACGAAAGGATTACGACTTTGGGTATTAGTACGAATGCTGATGATCCAACTAACGCATCGATTCTTATCGCTCATGGTGGTCGTTGGAGTTATATTGTTTACGGTCAAAATTCAAATACTAACCTTGATCCTACTTCTAATGATGTGGTCGGTGAGATTCAAAGAGGTTTTATCCAATTCAGTTCGCTCATTAATTACTACGATCAACCCACGTTAACAATTCCATCTGATATTGAATATAACAATGCCTAATATAGTAGATGACATAAAACAAAAGTTTGGAGCAACTCAATTAGAGCTGTCCAAATATGTAAAAATTCAACCGATTGAGCGTGAAGATAGGAAGGGATTTGTAACGTTTGGAGAGGGCAATATGTTTCCTCAATATCTAATCGAGTTGTATAACGAAAGTCCTGTTCATGGTAGCGTTGTAAATTCGATTTCTTTCATGATTGCAGGAACTGAATTTGTTTCCAATAATCCACAGGCGACAAATGAGATTAAGCGATTGAATTTAGATAGCATCTTGCATACAACAGCGTTAGATTTAAAATTGCATGGTGGTTTTTATTGGGAAGTTATTTGGTCAATGGATAGAAAAACCATTGCACAAGTTAACCATTTACCTTTTGAGAATTGTCGATTGGCATGTTCCGATGATAATGATGATATCACGGGTATTTATTACTCGCGTGATTGGAACGACACTCGAAAAAAGAAAAATACGCCCTCGTATATTCCGATGTTCAACACGGATTATAAAGACGAATGTCCTAAACAAGTGTTATTCGTTCATTCGATTGTTCCAGGAAGTGAATACTACCCAAAACCCGACTACATAAGCGCGATAAACAATATCGAATTAACGCGACAAATAAGCGAGTACCAAGTTAACATCATTTTAAATGGATTTTTCCCTTCATTAATTGCTTCATTTAACAATGGAATTCCATCGTTGGAAGAACAACGTATGATTAAAAATCAATTACAGCAATCCATTCAAGGTGCTGAAAATGCTGGTAAGGTTTTGACATTTTTTAATGAAGAAAGAGATCGAGGTGTTGAGTTTACTTCGTTCCCTGTGGGCGACATGGATAAGCAGTTTGAAACGTTGGTTAGCCAAGCTGTTGAATCTATATTGGTGGCGCATCGCGTTACAAGTCCTTTGTTATTTGGTATTCGTGATGGTGGCGGATTGGGAAGTAATACCGATGAAATGAAAACTGCGATGCATATTTTCATGAAGCAAGTCATTGAGCCATTTCAACGTATGATTACTACGAGCGTTGAATATTTGTTGGATAGTGAAGGTATTACAAGCGATGTTTCAATAGTTCAAAATGATTTATTCATTGATGCTGCGCCAACAACAGATGCGACTTCATCGACTCCAACTGATGTAGCAAGCCAAGCATTGAATGGTGCGCAAATTTCATCGTTATTAGAAATCATTACTCAAACAACTGCGAATGTTTTAACGCCAACGAGTGCGAAGGCAATTACAAAAGCGGCATTCCCTACGATGAGTGATGCGCAGATAAACACGATTTTCGATAACTTATCAAATGTCGTTTTAGATCCTACGCAAATAGCGCAAAAAAAAAAAGTTGATTTAGCAGATAGCTTTGAACCAACCGATGAGATGGCAGATGAAGCCGAATTGGGTTTAAAGTGGCGCGATGAATACGGAAGGGGTGGAACGGAAGTAGGTGTAGCACGTGCGCGTGATATAAGCAATAAAAGAAATTTATCTTTTGATACGGTTAAACGTATGAACTCTTATTTCTCGCGTCATGAAGTAGATAAAGAAGCGATTGGTTGGAATCAAGGCGAAGAAGGTTTTCCATCCGCAGGTCGTATCGCTTGGCAATTATGGGGAGGTGATGCTGGTCGTGATTGGGCAGCGAGAATAATCGAAAGTAATACCAACGAATTAGACCAAATAGCGGAAGCATTAATAGAACTGGGTGAAGAACCAAATGAAGATTGGATTTTGTTAGATAGTTACGAAGTAGATTATGAAAATGACGACATTGAAAACGAAGCGTTAGCGCATATCTTCGATGGTATTGAAATACAACAATCGACAAGTACAGGAACTGCAAAACCAAACGCAAAGAGTGACCAAGATAAAGTCATTAATGGAAAGACATATTACACACGTTACCGTTATAGTGGTCGTGTAACATCGTCAACTCGCCCATTTTGCTCAAAGATGTTAGCCGCTGATAAGCTATATAGAAAAGAAGATATATTAGCGATGAATAACAAAGCAGTTAATCCAGGATGGGGACCGCGTGGAGCTGATACATATAGTTGTTGGTTATTTAAAGGCGGGGGCAACTGTGGCCATTGGTGGAGCAAGGAGTTATACATTAGCGCGAAAGGTTTTGGATTAGATTTAAACAATCCCAACGTACAAAAAAAGGCGTGGAGTATGGCGGAAAAAGCAGGTTATAAAATCCGCAATAACTATTTAGTTGAACAACGTCCAATCGACATGCCGTATAATGGATTTTTACCCGATAACCCACGTTTTGCAATCAAATAAACACGAATAAAAATGGCAATACAACCCGAAATATTATTAATTACAGAGGATTATTTAAAGAAATACACAGCAATTACAGACGCTGTTGATCCCAATATTATCAGACCTGCAATTTATTTGGCGCAGGACAAACAAATAACGAATTATTTGGGTACTGATTTAATGAATAAAATAAAAGCCGATGTTAGCGCAGGAACAATTAGCGGTGATTATGAAACATTGTTGAATGATTACGTGTTAAAATCGCTATTATGGTGGACTATGGTTGAACTTTATCCATCATTACTTTACAAACATGATAACGGTAATCTTGTTAGCCGACAAAGTGAAGATACCACGCCAGTAACGAAGGGCGAAATGGAATCATTGAAAGAAGCTGCACGTGATAACGCTCGTTATTACACCAATCGGTTGGTTCAATATTTGTGCTATAATAGTTCATTGTTTCCCGAATACACATCGAACTCAAATAATGATATTTCACCTGACCGCAACCCATACGGTAAAAGTAGTTTTTTAATCAGCGATTCATATAAATATAACCGAGTTAAATGGACACTAAAAGACTTCCTTCCACCATCGTATTAAAGAGAAAAAAAGAATACGAAAAATTATTAAAGCAATATCTGAAAAAACAATACGAAATTAAAAAATGAAATGGTCATTGTTTTTAAAGGGTAAGTTTTGGTTGTTAGGCATCATTACAATTTTCCTTCCCATCAAAGAACTAATGATTACCATTGGTTTTTTGGTTGGTGCTGATATGGTAGTCGGCATTTGGAAAGCGTTAAAAGTAGGGCAGCGTATTCGTTCAAGACGAATGTCGGATAGCGTGACTAAAATGTTATTATACCAACTCGCAATCGTAAGCGGTTTTTTAATCGAAACCTATATCATTGAACAATTAATACCCATCACTAAATTGATTGCAACCGTCATTGCCATAATCGAATTTAAATCCATTGTGGAATCCATTGAAGCGGTTACAGGAAAGGATTTATGGGGTAAGATTAAGACGTTAATAGGTCGTAAAAGTGAAGATTTATCCAATGCCATGAACGATGAGCCAACTAAGTAAATACACCACGTTACAAGAAGTAACAAAAAGCAATCAGGCAACAGCGTTGCGCATTGCTAATTTGCCAAATGCTGAACAAATCAATAATTTGAAGTTGGTTTGTACGGAAGTATTTGATAAAGTGCGCGAACACTTTGGTAAACCCATTGGAATAAGTAGTGGATTTAGAAGCATTGAATTAAACAACCGTATTGGCGGTGCGAAGAAGTCACAACATATGGAAGGAAAGGCACTCGATATCGATGGGGATATTTTAGGCGGTGTGAGTAATAAAGAGATTTTTGAATACATAAAAAATAATTGTATATTTGACCAACTCATTTGGGAGTTTGGTACAGAAAACAATCCCGACTGGGTTCACGTTAGTTTTAATAAGGAAGGAAATAGAAAGCAAATACTACGAGCCATAAAAAGTGGCGGCAAAACTATTTACCAACCTTATTAATTATGCCGAGAGAAATTGGAGACAAAAACAAATTAGCGAGAGAAGTTCGAAATCGTTTTCCTGACACGCCAACGTTAACGCTCGCAAAGAAATTAGCCAAAGAACATTTCGAAACTTTTATCAGTGTTGAGGATGCGCGAAGTACATTGCGCAGAATTGAAGGTAAAAATGGTAAAAGTCATTTGCACGAATTAAAAGATAAATCGTTGTATCGCACAGAGGATAGACCACGCAATCCATTCAATTTACCGAAGTCATATTCGAAAGGTCGCAAACATTTCGAGGTAAAAGGAAATAAAATATTAGTGTTATGCGATGTGCATATACCATATCATGACATTAGCGCGTTAAGCGTAGCCATTCAAACGGGCATCGATGAAAACGTTGATACTATCATTTTAAATGGCGATGCACTTGACTGCCATATGATTTCTGATTTTGTTAAGGATCCAAAGAAGCGGAAATTCAAAGATGAACTTTACGCGATGCGTGAGTTTCTTTGTGAGTTACGCGCGAACTTTCCCAATGCTGAAATCATTTACAAGGAAGGCAACCACGAAGAAAGATACTGGCGTTATATGCGCGTGAAAGCACCTGAATTATTCGACATTGATGCGTTCGATTTCCCATCATTAACCCATTGTGATAAGTACGACATCAAATGGTTGGATGGCAAAAGCAAATTAAATGTAGGTGGGTTGTCTATATTTCATGGTCACGAATTCGGTAAGCAGTTTTTACCAAGTGTCAACGTTGCAAGAGGATTATTTTTAAAGACTAAAGCCAATGCAATGTGTGGACATCATCACCAAACAGCAGAACACACGGAGCGCGATGTTAATGGCAAAATAATAACGTGTTGGGGTGTGGGTTGTTTGAGCGAATTAAGTCCTGATTATAATCCTTACTCCAAATACAATCATGGATTTGCCATCATTACCAAAGGAGTTAACAGAAATTTCAGCGTTAAAAATTACCGGATTCATGAAGGTTCAATATATTAATCTCATCGCGTTTTGCGTTGGTCTAATCGCTGCGTTTTTAATTGGTAGGCATTCCATCAAATGCAATCGGTTACCAAATGTAACCACTTCAGATACGGTTGTTATATGGAAAGCGCAAATAGACACTATTCAAAAGGAACGCATTAAACTAAAAACAATTTATGAAAAGCAAGTTGATACTATTTACCTTTATGATAGCGTTGCCATTGATAGCGCATACACAAAAGCAATTCAAAAGCTCATTGAAAGTGAGGGAGCTGGATTCTTTAAGTGAAGAAAGGCGATTGGTATTGTTGGCGATAAACAAAATGTATTATCTGAATTATGATAATCAAAAGTTAAGTCGAGAAAATCAAGCGTTAACCAAGATAAATGAGCGCAATGTGTTATATATCGCACAAATTGAGCGCGATTTGAGTGATATAAAGGACATTAATAAGGGATTAAACGAGGGATTAAATGAGGAATTAAAACGAAAAAAAAAGTGGCGCAAAGCCACTCTTTTGATTGGTAGTATTTATGTATTTACTGCTGCTATTATTTATCTTCAATAGTTAAATAACCTACTACAACTCCTATTCCTGTAAAAGCCGAAATAGTATAAACACATTCAGCTTTTCCAATTGGTTCCCAATTACATTTATATGCTTTGTAAATGCATTTTATTTCACCGATTAATCCTGCAATAACTAATCCTATCCAAAGGATTAATACCAATAAGCTAATATTGTCTTTCATTTTATTTATTTTTTTTTAACTTTATTATACGTTTTAAGTAGATAGCAAAGTCGAGTGCTTCCTCGTATGCGTGATGTAACCATTCTTGTTCACTTAAATTGGCTTTGTCAACAGTTACTCCGTACTTAACACGCCCCATTTTCTCGCGTGAGATTAGATCCGCAATCACTTCTTTGTAAGTGTCGCTTTGGCAGTTGTCGAAATCGTGTGTTATATTCATTATTTTCTTCTTTTTAATCCTATTGAACAAAGATAATCATCAATTTCTTCTGGCATACTTTCGATTTGATTTTTTAATTGTGTGAAATATTCACGATTTGAATCATCACATTTTTCTAAAATTGCACCGCTTATTATTTGAAGAATTACATATTGTTTAGATTCATCCTCAAATTGTTCTATTGATATTAACCGCTTATCTAATGACTGAAACACTACAAATTTTTGAAGTGTAGCGGTATATCTATAACTATACCAGTCTTTCTTTTTTTCAATTTTGATTTCATCAAATTGAATTAAATCTAATATATTACTCATTTTATTTCTAATTTAGGTTGAACATCTTTTTGTTTACGGATATATTCGGTTAGTTCGGGAAGCATCCAATATCCATAGGTGGACATCTCATAAGTAAAATCATCAATCTGTTGAGTGATGTCTGGCAGTATTGCACCATCTGCATTCCACAACGCTGTTATTGTCTTTCCATGTTCGCGTTGAATGCTATCGTTAAGGCGTTTTAATAACATCTTTGTTTGATGATTGTAAAACCATTTGATCGGTTCGCATTCGTCACCTGCGTAAATGGATGCCTGTAACCACATCAACAGATTCAACACCTTTACTTTTTCAAGTTCTTCTTTTGTTATTTCAGTTTTCATCTTGACCTCCGTATGTTTCGTTGTAGTA
>Ga0208557_1000151_pt1 | contig 17368 bp, 34 predicted proteins | sample Colrivmeta1548A3_FD_187645 | JGI IMG/M metagenome (GOLD analysis project Ga0208557, IMG submission 187645) | Estuarine microbial communities from the Columbia River estuary - metaG 1548A-3 (SPAdes) (version 2) | ecosystem: Environmental > Aquatic > Marine > Intertidal zone > Estuary | place...
CGCGCGAACTACCCATAGAAAATCCGCCAAAAGGGACCCGCAAAGGCCCCTGGCACCCCCGGCAAGGCGCCTATTCGGCCGCCAGAGGGTCCTGGATTACCTGGCTGTTTCCAGGGCCTTGGAAAGGCTGCTGCGTAGGTATCCGCCGAACCGACGCTGGGCTACCTTGCCGCCAATGTCACGGATGGGTAGCCGACCCCGATAGTTGGCTTTGTTTTCGATAGCAAGGAAGTAGGGGAACAGTTGGCCCTTGCTGCGCCGGTAGATACCAGCAGGGCGGTTGCCACCTTTTGGCGTACCAATGAAGAACGTGCCGTTCCCTTGGGTTGCAAGGCCCTTCTGAATGCGCTTGATCGTGGCCAGAGACACGTTGCCTTGAGCGTTGAGCTTGACCAATGACGTGGGCACGAGCTGAGCGCCTGCCGGGATGCTGCGCGTGCCAACCACTTCGGTTAGGAACTTACGCTCAAATCCTTTCTGGGTACGTCGGCCGCCTTGGATGCCGTACTTGAGGTAGCGAGCCCGATCTTTGCCAGGGGCTGCCTCGGCATAGACGACAGCCTCCAGCTCTCGCTTGGTTGAACGCTTGACGAAGAACGCTGTCTGCGTGAAGCGGTTGGGCTTGTCGAAGTATTGACGAGTGCTGCTGTTGATTGCGACCCGTGCATCAAAGGCTGTGGAGTTGAGGGCCTGAGAGATGGCAAACGGCAACTGCTTGGTCATCTGGTCAGTCCACCGGATGGCCTTGGGTAGCTCTGAGCGGATGTCGAGGGAGATGGATGCCATGCCCCAAGGGTAAGGCGGAGCCCCCTAAAGGGAGGAGATTTGCACCTGTCAACCTGCCAACCAGGGCTACCTTGCCCCTATAGGCTCTTTTTCCCTGCGGCCCTCTCCCTCTCTTTATAAATAAATAAAAGGTTAGAAGGTTAGTAAGGATAGAAGAACCCTTGCAGTCCAGTGGATTTGCTTCTGCCTACCTCACCTAGAAGGTAGGACAAACACCCATTTACTCCTGCCTTCCAACCATGCGCGCTTCTTTTCGTAGCCCAAGTCCCGAAGGATTGAGGCCACCTGCATCTGGTCGGCACGCCCCTGGCGCTCGACCGGCTTGCTGATCGCCTCGGTTAGAAGCAGCTCGCTGGTGATGGGTCGGCCAGCATTTCGTGGAGCATTGACCCATTCCTGAATTGCCGACTTCCAGGGGCTATCCACGAGATAGGACTCATTCTCGGCGTCCACCTGTTCGGCATGGTTGCGGGTGAGATGATTAGGTTCACCAGCCCGGTATGCGGCAACCGCTGCGGACCAAATGGCATCCCGCTCGAGCAGGAGGCCATCGACTGGGATGTGCGGTGCAGCTGTCACGGGGATAACCCAGAATCGACGGTTGCCGGTGTCATCAACCAGGAAGCCGGTATCGCGGTTGGTGCTACCGACGATGATTGACCGCCTTGGGTAGGACTCAGTGGTCCGCTGATAGGGGGCACGGAACAGGTCGGTCTGCTGCGTAAGGAATGCCTTCACCTGACCGGCGTGCTTACGGCCTGTGATGTGGTCGAGTTCTGCCCACTCCATCAGCCATGAGCGGTGGAGCACCATGAGGTCGTCTTTGCTGCCGATGTCGCGTAGGGCATCGCTGAACCACAGGCCACCCAGGTTGCGCCAAAAGGTGGACTTACCGCAGCCTTGTGGCCCCATGAGGACACAGGCCGAATCATGCTTGCAGCCAGGCTCAAAGATCCGCCGCACTGCTGCGATGAGTGTTGCCTTGAGCATGGCGTCGTAGAGGCTGCCGGGCTGATCGGTGGGCCGCAGGTATGCGGTGGCCAGGGTGTCGATTGGCACGGATGGCACATTGTCTGCAACGTGCTCTAGGTATTCCCGCACTGGATCATGGGGATTCTCAAGTGCCACGACGTGTACGGCATCAGCTGCAAGGTCTTTGGTGACCTTTACGCCCTGCTGGGCCAGCTGCAGGTAGAAGTGCTCGATGTGCTCAATGGGCTTTTGGTCCAGCTCAATGGTCTGGGTGAAGATGTTCCAGCGAAGGCGGTCGGCAAGCTGTTGCCTGAGAAGGGTTAGAAGCTCGTCGGGTTCAAGCTTTAGGAGTTTTTCGGATCGGGGTGTAAGGTTCTCCTGTCCCTGTGCATGGGCAGAAAGCTGTCGCCGCTCGGATGTGATGACCGGGCGGCTTTTCTCATGACCGGCCAAGTGTGCGAGGGTGCCAAGACTGACGCCACCAGATGAAGCATTGAAGGTCTTCCATTTGGCTTCGCAGATGCCTGCCTCGAACTTGCCTGAGATGGCCGACCATCGAATCCAGTCTTGGAGTAGGGAGTCATCACCAGCGCTGTGTAGCGCCATGCCGACTTTGACCCAGGTGTCGTAATCATCGGCATCTGCTGCAGGGATGCGTTCGAGAAAGTCACGCGCACGGCTGCTGTCGGTTTCAGGTAGGCGAATCAATGGAGCCGGGTCGGGTTGCTTGCGCTGCATTTGCTGGAGCAGCGTCGAGGGTGCATCAGCTGCTGGCAACTCAGCAGGTGAGCGGCCCTTTAACCAACGGTAGGCGCCAGTGATCGGGTGGGCACCTGCAACGACGGATTGACAGCCGGACCAACGCAGCTCAAGCTGCTCGCCCTTGGTTGAGCTGCGTAGCTTAGTGGTCTTGATAGTTGGCCAGAACGGCTCAGGTACCTGATAGATAATCTGAAGGCGGGCATCTCGGCCGGATGTAACGGCCCAGGACTTTGGAAGCTCGCGAAGTGGTGCGCCGATTTGCTCGAGCACTTCGGAAGCGCCGAGGCCATCGTGGTCAACAAAAAGAAGGCCGCCGGATTGTGGCCCTGCGATGACGCCGATTGCTACGGCACGGCCGGCGAGAATCTCGACCTTGAGCTGATCTTTGTTGAGGGGATTCTTCTGCCACTCGGGCTGATATGGGCGTTTGTCATTGCCAACTGCAACAAGCGCCCAGGCATCAGGAAGGCGATCGAGCTCGGCGATTAGTGGGTGGCTGGTCATCCATAGGACCTAGTGGACTGTCAGAGTTTACGGGATAGGTTGGCAGGTTGGAGAGTATGTGCTGCGCATCTGTAACAGACCGAGCCACCCCAGCGATGCCACCTGCTCCCTGGACCGTTGCAAGCCATGCCTGCTGGTCTGGCCTGATGCGGCCTGTGGGTGTCTTGACCTCAATGGACGTGAACACGGCGAGCCTGGTGCCGACCATCTCAGGGGTGACCGTGATGGTGCGCCAGCCGATCAGGTCTGCACTGCCGCGCGCGAGACCGAAGGTGACGAGCCGGCCGCTGCGTGGATCGGGCAGGCTGCCGACTTGGTTGCGAAAGATGCGCGCATCGGGACGCGTGCCGAGCGCCAAGCGGATTTGCTGCTGGAGTGTGGTCTCGGCGTTGGCCACTGAATCATGCGCGTTGCTGTCTGGCATTGTGGACCCGGTGAGCCCAGCCAGGTGCATAGCCACGCTCCTTGGCCACAGCAAGCAGCTCGGGAAGAGTGCGGGCTTTCTTCCGCTCCTTGACTCGCTGTCGAATGCCTTCGCGTTTGAGTTCTTGCAACTCACCGGCCACCTGCTTCAGCTCTCGAGGTGGTGCCGCACACTGAGCCCCACAGCATGGGCAGATCGGCGCAGGCTTGAACGCTGCAAAGCATTCGGGGCACGTCCGAACCGATGGCGCTGCCGAGCCTGATGCGCGCGGTGCCCCATGCTCAAGCGACCATGGCCGTACATCATCCGGCCAGCCGTGACGGGTGACGTTGCCAACGTGGTCGAGGATGATGGCGTGGACTTTGCCTGGCGCTGGCCTAAGCACCCGGCCGACCTGCTGCAGGTATAGCCCCAAAGATTGAGTGGGCCTGAGCAGGATGGCGCAACCGGCTGCTGGGATGTCGAAGCCCTCGCTGACCACATCAACGGTCACGAGGATGCGGGTCTCACCATTGGCGAATCGGCCGACTACGGCATCGCGGTCTGAAGTATTGCCCAGCAACAGTTCAGAGCTGATATCAGTTGTTGCAAATGAGTCACGGACCGAGACGGCATGGTTGATGCTGCAGCAGAACGCGATCGCCTGTTGATCGCCTGCCAGTGTTCGGTAGTGCTTGATCGCATCACCAGTCACCGTTGGTCGGGTCATGGCATCCGCGGCTTGGTCGATAGCGTAATCACCGGCGCGTCGTTTGATGCCTGACAGATCAGCAACCATGGGTGGTGCATAGATGCGGGCAGGTGACAGGTAGCCGGCTGAGGTGAGCAGCTGCACCGATGGACCCTCGATCAATGTGTCGAAGACGTTGCCGAGACCTTTGCCATCAAGCCTGCATGGCGTGGCAGTCACGCCGATCAGTGGGACATCAGGCCAGTGATTGATGATGGCCTGCCAGCTGCCAGCTGCTGCATGGTGGGCTTCGTCAATGATGATCAGATCTGGTGGTGTGGTGATCTTCTGCAATCGGCGGATGAGCGTTTGCACCGATGCGACCTGAATTGATGCGTTTGCACCATCCATTCCGGCGGCGATCATGCCATGGGCCACGCCTGCATCGGTGAGTTTGCGGCTGGCTTGGGTGATCAACTCACGGCGATGGACCAGCACTAGACCGTTCCGGCCTTTGGCTGCGATTGCTTTGGCGATGGCTGAGAAGATCACGGTTTTGCCAGCTCCGGTTGGAGCGACCAGCAGTGGGGCCCGGGCGCCATTGCGGAATGCAGCCCGCAGATCGTTGATGGCCTGCTGCTGGTATGGGCGAAGGTTCAAAGGGTTGCCGCGTGTGCGCTGATGCTATACGATGTGGCCTGTTGCGCTACGCCATGGACAACGCCGCATATCACGCCCACCCAGCCGTGAGCAAAAGTCACCTCGATCTGGTGGCCAAAAGTCCGCTGCATTACTGGGCGCGCTACATCGACTTGAAGCGCGAGCTGCCTGAGCCCACGCCAGCCATGCGGATCGGGACCGCGCTGCATACGCTGGTGCTTGAACAAGATCAATTCGAGGAGCGTTACATCACAGCGCCGCAGGTGGATCGTCGCACCAAAGCCGGTAAAGAAGCCTGGGCTGAGTTCGAGGCTGAAGCTGGCGACCGTGAGCTGATCGCGGCCGATGATCGCGCACAGATCAGCCGAATGGCTGAAGCGGTATGGGCGCATCCTGCTGCTGCGGTATTGCTGCACTGGGAGGGCAAAGCCGAGACCACCCACATGTGGACAGATCCGGCAACGGGCCTGGCCTGCAAATGCCGACCGGACTGGCTGACCAACGATGGCCGGTTGATTGTTGACCTCAAGACCACCGAAGACGCCAGCCCGGCAGGGTTCCGCAAGTCGATCGGCGCATTCAGGTATCACGTGCAGAGCAGCTGGTATCTCGATGGGGTGCAGGCTGCCACTGGCAACCGACCTGAGCAGTTCCTTTTCGTGTGCGTGGAGAAAAAACCACCCTATGCCGTTGCTGTCTATGCTGCGGCGCCAGTGATTGTGACCATTGGCGCCGAGACTGCCGCACGCGACCTGGATGTGCTCGCCACCTGCAAGCAGGCTGGCGCGTGGCCCGGTTACAGCGATCAGATCGAACCGATCAGCCTGCCCGGCTGGATGATGCCGCGGCCGGATGGATCGATGCAACAACCACCTGAGATCGAGACCTACTGATGACTGACACCACAGCACTAACCACCACCAGCTCGGGCTCGGTGTTCTCCGGCATCCAAGCATTTGAGGACGCCCAGCGCATTGCCAAGGCCCTGGCCAGCAGCACGTTGATCCCGCCGCAGTTTCAAGGCCAGCAGGGATTCGCCAACTGCTTGGTCGCCTTGGAGATCGCGAACCGGATGCGGATGAGCCCGTTTCAGGTGATGCAGAACTTGCATATCATCCACGGTCGCCCTAGCTGGAGCAGCCAATTCATTATTGGTCTGATCAATGGCTGCGGCCGCTTCAGCCCTTTGCGGTATGACGTGACCGGCCAGGGTGACACGTTGGCCTGCACCTGCGTCGCAACTGAGCTGGCCAGTGGCAATGACCTCCGCGGCCCAACCGTCACCATGGCGATGGCCAAAAAAGAAGGCTGGAGCACCAAGTCGGGCAGTAAGTGGCTAACCCTTCCGGATTTGATGATCAGGTATCGGGCTGCGGCCTTCTGGGGCCGTCTCTACATCCCAGAGCTGCTAGTGGGCATTCAAAGCCAAGAGGAGGTGGTTGACATTGAACCCGTGACGGTCAAGTCTGAATTGCCGAAGACCAGCCTGGATCAGCTCAATGCAACGATTGCACAACCTGCGGAGGTGATCGCCGATGACCTCTTCTGAGTTTTTGACTGACCTGCAACTGGCTGAGCGCTGGCACCTCCACCGCCAGACGTTGATCAGGTGGCGGTCCAGTAACACTGGGCCTGCCTTTACCAAGATCAACGGTCGCGTGCTCTATCCCCTGGCCGAGGTGGAGCAATACGAAAAGGCCAACACCATCACACCTGACAACCAATGACTTTCAAAGCCAACGGCGCACTGTTCAAGAACACACCTGAGAAGCTGCAAGAGCGTTTCAAAGATCGCTACGACCCCAGCCGCAACTATCCGGCATTTGATGGCGTGTTCAGCATCAAGGAAGATGACCGTATGGCGTTTGCGTCCTATGTGATGAACGCCAGCCCCAATGATCGCGATGAGATCCCCGTCAAGATCAGCGGATGGACCAAGCAAGCGGCTAGCGGTCAGAACTATCTGAGCCTTGCCTTCGAGCCTGATTACAAGACGATGAAGGCCATTGAGGAGAAGATGGCAGCTGCCGGTGCGGCTGACAGCCTGGCCAAGGCCACTGGGGGCGAAGTGGTCGAGATCACCGAGGCTGATCTGTTTTAGGGCTTCATCAGCAGCAGCTCAAGGCGGGCGATCTCATTGGTCGCCTGCTGGAGCAATGCCTGCTGAAGGTTCCAGGCCCGGTAGAGCGATGCCGCAAGCGGCCCGACGTTTTCAGTGATCTCAAGGCGCCGAGCCATTATCTCGATCTTGAGCTGGTCCTCGGTTGCCACCTTTGGGATCATCCACTGTCCGAATTGTTCCACTTGCCAGGAGCAGATTGCTCCCATGATGCCGATGCAATGCCCGAAGTGCAGTCACGACCGCAACCGTGCACCATCCACGAACACCCAGTTGGCCGATCAAACGGTGCGTAAGCGCCTGTGTGAGCAATGCGGGCATGTGTGGTTCACGGTGGAGGTGGCGGTCCCGAGCTATGCAATCGGTTGGCGCGCGTCGAATGGGAAGCCCGTGCTGCGGGTTCCGGTGGAGGTGCAAGCAGGGCACACGCGGATCGGCCTCAGCCATGAGGAGGGGAAGGATCAGATCGCGCTGCTCCGGGAAGCAAACGAACGGCGGTCGAAAGCATCGGACGCCCTGCACCGCGTTACGGATTGTGACTGACCCGGTGGCGGAGTGCGCCGCCTGCGGTGTATGATTCGCGCACGGCCGACGAGGCCACCGCTTCCAGAGACATGACCGCCACCATCAACAGCCGCACCTTCGAGCTCACTGAGAACACAGCCGACCTGGCCAACCTTCGCGCTGATCTGCAAACCCGCGGTTTCGATGGCACCGTCTGGTTCGGGTTCAGCGCCCGCACTGGCCGCCAGCGCAAGGATCTCAACAGCCTGATCTTCCGCACCACGGACGGCCGCTATGTGATCGGGTCTTCCTTCTGAGCCCTCCGGGGCTTCCCCATCACCCACCAGCCTCATGATCAACAACCCCATCATCAACCGCATCGCTGTCTTGGTGCTGCTGGCTTGCGTCTATGCCGCCGGCTATGACACCGCCAAGCAGCAAGCAGTTCAACACCCTGCCGCTCATCTGGAGGTAAAGCCATGACCATGAACACATGCAAAACCTGTCGGTTTTATAAAGAGATGTGCAAAGACGAAGTAGGTGATTGCCATCGGTATCCGCCAACAATTATCTCTGTTTCCGAGTACGACGATTGTGCAACTTCTTTCCCAATGGTTGACGTTACTAACTGGTGCGGCGAATGGCAGGAGGCCACATCATGACTCGCACCACCCCCCGCCGCTTCTACTTCCAGATCAAAGCTGCCAATGTGATCGAATCGATCACGGCGCACAGCTTCACCGAAGCCAAGGCAATCGCCGCTCAGAGCTGGATGCCTTGGTGGAATGAACTCGAATGGCTTAACCCTGAAACCGTTACCGACCCAAACATCCATGCCTGAACCAATAGGAGCAATGCTGCCCTTTCAATGGGTTGAAGAACTGCCAGAAAGCAGGCACGGGGAAGGCGTCAGCCGGCCTCGACACGGCAACCGCACCCGCGAATATCGGCTCTTGGTTTTCAAACCGGGTTCTCAGCCGATGACCTGGATCACTCGAGCCGAGAGCACGCGCCACGCAATCCGCTACGCCCAGGCCAGGTGGCCAGGTGCTGAGGTAGAGGTGGCCCAATGAGTGACCAACACCCAATCACTCCACCGCCTGAACTGGTGCAGCAGTGGATCAACGAGGAAGATGGCCTCACTGCGGGGCACATCGCCACTCAAGCCGCCCGCTGGGGCGCCGACCAGGAGCTGGAGGCGTGTTGTGAGTGGTTTGTCCGTGACTGGACTGACATCGAAACAGCAGACAACCTCCGCGCCGCCCGCCGCCCCAAGCCGCCGAGCTTGAAGGAGCAGGCCAAGTTTGCCGCCGCAGTGCTGCGTTCACCTGATGAAACCTGCTCTATTGCTGAGCTTCAACAGCACTGGCACATCATCTGCAACGCACTGGAGCAACTTGATGACTGACTACAAGTTCGTGCCACTAGACAGCCTTGAAAACCGCCTCGGTGATGCCCTTGGCCTTGCCATCGGCATGATCCGCAACCCAGAAACTATCGACAATAAAACCATGGCTCAGATCGAAGCACCTTTCAAAGAATGGTGCGATGCACTCGTTGACGGAGGGTCACTTGATGACTGACCATATCCGCGCCAAACTGGAGGCGCTCATCACTGATTCCAGCATGTTCAATGCTGGGCAACAAGATGAACGTTTGCGGCTCTGCCGACTGATTGACATCCGGCTCGAACAGCTTCACCAGCTGGCCAGCCATCCGCACATCTCGGCACGCCGGGAAGAACTGCTCAACATACGCCAAGCACTACGGGAGCACCAATGAACCGAGTTCAACAGGATCAGCAACGCGCCGACATGATGGACGCGCTCTATGCCGCCAGCGGCCGCACCTGCAACACGTACACGGGGCTGTGGGAGGAGTTCTGCCTTGATGTGGCGGCCAACTTCCGAGACACCAGCTACGCCGAACTGCACGCCGCCTGCGTTACCGCGATCGGCGAGACCGAGAGCATCTTGGCTGAGAAGCACGCGCAGCAGTGCATCGCCGTCTGCCGCCGGCAGCTGCTTGGTGATCGGTGGGCATGATGGCCAACGCCAACGACCGCCGACCCAATGGCAAGGGGCGCAATTTTACGGTGAATGTTCGCATGAGCCGCGAGGAGATCGAGGCCGCCAGGCGCCTTGGGGATGGCAACATCTCGATGGGTTTGCGGTGGGCTGTGCGTTATGCCACCGGCCGGCACATGCAACCGATCAAACTGAGCACGATGCTCCGGTCTGCTGCGGTGCTTGCTTCTGAGTTGGAGGTGGCCAACCATGGCTGATCCGGTTAACCCGGAGCACTACAGGCAGGGTGGGATCGAGTGCATTGACGCGATCGAAGCAGCACTAACGCCGGAGGAGTTCCGCGGATACTGCAAGGGCAACGCCATGAAATACATCTGGCGCATGAACCACCACGCTAAGGGCGGCCGGGAATCGCTTGCCAAGGCCCGGTGGTATGTGGACCGGCTGCTTGGCAAACTGGAGCCATGATGCAACTGCTCGATCTGAATCTGCTGGAGCGGTTGGCTCTATGGGTGTTGGCTCGCAGCCCACGGACCAGCTTGGTGGTCGTCAAAGAGATGGGATCGCCGGCGATGTTTGTGGTAGTTGATCCGGCAGATGAGATGCTGGATTCGCTTGAGCCCACCAGCATGTTGCTGGAGCGGTTGTATCACGCTCCGAGTCACGGTGAACTCGAATGATCAGCTTGTACGGTGGCCGGTTGCTTCTCTTCTGCGATCGTGCCGACCGTACCTGGCACTGTCGGGTGAACCTTGGCCCAAAGGCTGAGCACCAGCTGGAGGCCGACACGGGCGCCATACGGCTGCAGGATGCACTGATCCGGGCGCAGTCGATCTATTCGGCAGCACTGACCAGGATCCGCCCAGCTGAAGCGCCGCGGATGTGCTGGGACTGTGTGCAATGGGAGGCAACGCGCAAACGCTGCAACCTTGAGTTTCCAGAGGCGCGCCAGAGCGGCGGCCGGTTTGCGGCAAGATGTGAACTATTCGTGCATGATCGGCCATGAGTGAGCCGGTACTGGTAAGCCGCTTGGATCGCGATGGCGGATGGATTGAGACGCTCGAACCAGTCAATGGCGGTGAGCTTTATTACCGCAGCTGCGCTGGTGGGATGTGCCGCTACTCGAGCGACCTATGGCAGGCCGAGCTGTATCTGGACCACCTGCTGGCGCGTTAGATCTCGCCAGCCAGCCACTGAGCGATAGCCCATTCGCCCGTCGCCGACCAGAAGTGCTGGGCGCGATACCAGTCGATCCAGTCTTTGTGGCCCTTCTGGCTGTTGCACATCAGGCAGCAGCTGATCAGGTTCTCGCGGACCGTGAGCCCGCCGTGGACCTTGGGCACCACATGGTCGAGTGTTGGGCTGCGGCCAAGCTGATCGTCGCAATAGGCGCAGCGGTAGTTCCAAGCCAGGTGGATCTGATCGCGGGCTGATCGTCGGGTGACCAGCCGGGTCTCGTCAATGTGATGCTGTTCCACTGAGATCCTCTGGGAGTGTGAACAGCTCGACGGCAAGGTCGAGGATGTCGGTCTCGTTGCGGATGAACTCAGAGATTTGGCTGTAAATGTCAGCGGGCAGCTGGTCTGGATCGGTGTCGCTGCGGACGACCACCTTGGCGGTGATCTCGACGATGTGAGCCCGCATGGGCGCTGGCCCAACTTGGCCAACGGTAACGGACGCGACCGGATCGCCTTGGGTGTGACGGATTGTGAACGGGCCATCTGATCGCGGTGGAGTGCGCTGTCTGCGGTGTATAGTTCACACATCAACCGCACCGGACCGATGATCAGCACCTACCAGCGCGAAACTCTCACCGCCCTCTACGCTTCCCTCGACTACCTGACCTGCAACGATCTGCCCGGCCAGGCTGAGATCCAAGCCGCAATCCAAGCCATCGAGGCATCCGCCGCCTGACCCAAGCCGGGGGGCTCGGCCCCCTTCCAACCCATGCCCAAGCTCGACCCTGAATATGACGACATCCCCGAGGATCTGCCCGAGGATGACGACGACCGTGACCACCCCAGCCTCACCGCTGCCGAACGCAACCCCAACCTGAAATGACCTACATCTTGGACCTTGGCCCCTGGCACGTTGGCCCCTTCACCACTCACCTTGCTGCGCAGCATTGGGCCGAGATCCACGGCGTCGATGACTACCGCATGATCCCAATGGATGATCCGGCCGAAGCGCCGGCGCGCATCTATCGGATGCGCGAATTAGCCTCGGCTGGCAGTCACACCTAGGTCCCCGTTATACCTTCCAGTTTCGCGGTAGGTGCGCTCAGGCGTGCCGCTGATCAAGTGGAATACCATCTGCCCGATCTTCATGCCAGGCCATAGCGCGATGTTGTGGAAGCGGCGGCTGTTGTGCAGCTCCAGCGTCAACCGGCTGCCATGCCAGCCTGGATCGCAATAGCCAGCGAGCAGGTGCTCCAAGCCTTCGCGGGCACGGCTCGACTTAAGTACGAAGACCGCCGCGATATGGTCGGGAAGGTTGAAGATCTCCTGAGTCTCGGCTAGGCAGAACTCACCCGGCGCGAGCCAGTATGGATCCGCCTGCGTGTGGTGGCCAATGCCAAGGATCTGCAACTCGGGGCGATCTTCAACCTCGATCATCAACCGATCGCCAAGCAACACATCAAGGCTGGCGGGGTTTTGCAGGTCGGGGTTGTATGGCAGCACCATCGCCGCCTGCTGACAAAGGCGGGCGATCTCGTGGTCTGGAATGATCATGCAGGCTCAGTAATCCCACCGAACCCTAGGACTGCCCTGGCGAATGCCGAGATGAACGAAGCCCTTCGGTGCGCCGTAGCCCAGGCTGTATGGCCAGGCTTTGTCACACCAGGCTTGCACCGCGTTGATTTCGGCGCCGATGATGTTGAAGTCCACCGCACCGACGCCGATTGCGTTGTAGAGGTGCTCGCTGCTTGAGGCGCCACCCACCTGTCGGTTGATTGCTGCTGGTCTGTAGCCCGATGTGATCGTGATCGGTTTGCCGCCGAACTGCGTGCGGACTTTCTCGAGGAACTGCGCCAGCTTCACCGCGGTGTCGCACTGGTGCTGATGATCAAAGCGCCGCGCCTCCTGACCAAGCGCGAACTCACCATAGGTGATGTGTGGCGTGATCTTGAAGGTGAAAGGCGACTCAGGCGTGAACAAAGCAGAGACCGGGCTGGCTGCCTGCTTGGCATAGCCCCAGATGTCACCCTCGGCAATGCGACGACGCTTGAGTCCTGCTTCCACGTTGCTGCCAGGGTTGCGGTAGAGCAGCAGGGCATCGGGCACCGCAGCCCAGTCCTTCTCGCGTAGCCGCTTGCTGATCGTCTCGAAGCCGGTGGTGCCGTAGAAACCGCTGCCGAGGTTGTAAGCAAAGGAGATCAGCGCGCACTTCTGATGGTCTGCCATCTGCACCCAGTAGGGCACGGTGGCGCGCAACTTTTCGGCGATGCGGTCCACCTCCCGGCGAAGCAGCAGATCGGCCTCGATGGCGTTGATCTTGTCGCCACGGCTGACGCGCCGGCCATCCTGATAGCGTGTCGTCCCGTAGCCAATCGTCCAAGGATCGCCGCCACTCAGCGGGTCTGGATATGCTTCGAGGTGGCAGCCTTCAAAGTCCTTGATCAGCTTCAGGGCCGCAGCCAGATCGGCCTGCTTGCCATCCTGGCTCCAGGTGTTGAACCATGCCCGATCGCGCCGCATCGCTGCTGCGTAACCGTTGACGGCCAGGTCCTGCTCCAGGATCTGGATCGCTGAAGCTTGATGCGGAAGCCCGCGATAAAAGCGAAACAGCTGCTCAAGCGTGACCGGCGCCGGGTTGGCCATTGCTCAACGCTTGGCGAGGGGGGACACGATGCCGGCAAGGATCTCGATGGCGCGATAAAGCTTCACCACCATGCGGGACAGACCACCCAGCGCTTCGTTGTCTTTTGGTGTGGGGGTGATGTTGACGATCACCAGCGCCAGCCCATGGATGGCCACCACAAGGGCGATGTAGTCAGCGATGCGGTCCATGTCAGCTGTACGGTCTTGCTTCGAGTTTAGTCACCCGCTGCTCAACCCCATTCAGCCGTGAGAAGGTCTCCTTCCGATCGGCACGGATGTCGGTGTGCATGACCTCGAGCTGCGTGGCGATGTGCTCCACTGCAGCGGTCAGACGGATGACGGCATCGCGAGCTTCGTCGTTGCGCTTGGTAAAGCCCATGGCTCCCATCGCAGCAACGCTGATGGATGCTCCAGCAATAGCAGCGATGACCTCGATCATGGACCTATTCTACCGACCTTGCCCCCGCAGAGGCTTCTTACCGCGACGGCGTGGCCGACTGCGCGCGCCGTAGCCGATGCTGGTTGTCTTCGGCGGGCCGGCTTTATGGTCTAGCCGGCCGACACCAGTCTTGGCTTTTACTGCCACGGCACCCCAGCAGCCTTGGTGGGCTGACGCTGCTCATCAATCTGACTTTGCAGTGCGGCCTCCACATTGGCAATGGCTTCATCGCCGAGCTTTTCTTGAACCCATTCGATCACCTGTTCTTCGGTCAGATCGGCAAAGGCAATCAACCTGCCTTCAGGGCGCTCCAGGCCGATGCTGCCATAGGCTCCAGCGCTATAGGTGTCGTCCTTGGCGTCCACGGTGTAGTGGGCGGTGAAGACATAGCCGTCGCTGGTTTCGCGCTCAAGGTTGGCGATGTGCCAGTTGGTGGTGGTCATGGTCGTTGGTTGGTGGTGTGAGTATAAGGGTGATCAGTAGTGAAGGTGACTACGGGGTCTCAAGAGCAGCTATTCGAGCTTCCAGCGAGGCGATTATTTCCTGCTGCTGTTGCACTGCTTTGATCAACACAGGACAAAGTTGTGACTGATCCAGTGTCCAAGTGCTCTGGCTTTCGTGATCAATGGACCCATCAGCCTCTTTGCGAGGAGCATTAACAACAAAAGGAAGAACCCCTACAAGTTCCTGAGCAATCAAGCCGGTCCATTTGCCGCGAGCGTTGCGATTGTTAGAGCTGGTGTCTGTTGGATCGTTCCAGGTAAAATCTTTGACTCTGATTTGACTAATTGCGTCAAGTGCATCAAGGCTTGTATCCTCAATGTTTTCCTTAAGACGAGCATCAGAGCTTACTTGGATTGCGGCATTGCCAATATAAAGCGTTGTACTATTTGCTCCGTTAGATGACGTACCTATTCCTGAACCAGATGCGCCACTATTGCCGATGTATGTTCTTCCAAGAGTCCAAGAATCTCCAGCTACCTTGACGACACCATCTGCCTGAATCCTCATCCGCTCCGTCGGGCTGCTTGCTCCGTCTGCGGTAGTGGAGAACACTAACCTGCCCGGATAGTCATTATTTCCAGGCGTTGCGTCTGCGTAGGCTTCAATAGTCGCAAATTTTCCACCATTGTTAGCGGTAAAATCTATAGAAGCAAGAAACTGCCCGCTGCTAATTGAAGCTGGTGCCAAGCCACGCGACAATGCAAGTTGCGGAGCATCAGTTGTGCCGCCAGGACCACCTTGTATTTGTACTGTTGTATTCGCAAACCCTGTAGACGTGCCAACTAAGAGCCTGCCGCTGGTGTCGATGCGGGCGCGTTCGGAGCCTCCAACATCAAATACCAATGGAGTGTATCCACCTGTTGTCCCATAGGTTGAATTGATAACACTTGACGTACCATTGTTGTAAACTAACAGTTGACTGTCATTTGCACCGCTAGAGTTATAGGCCCCAATTATTCCTTGAACTGATAAGAGTCGCCCGGGGCTCGTAGTGCCAATCCCTACCAGTCCTGCTGAGGTAATGTGAAGCCTGTTTGTGCCGCCGGTTACAAGTGCAACCGTATCAGCTCCGGGTGAAAATAGGCCGGTATTGAGGTCCCCAGTGAACGTCAGCGACGGGGTGCCGACTGCGCCGAGAGGCACATCAATTGCTAACGAAGATGAAACTGCGGTGGTACTTGTTGTTAGTCTTGCAACTCCATTAGTTGAGATGGCTAGTTGGTCTGCCCCTGGGCTATAGATGCCAGTGTTCAAGTCACCCGTAAAGGTGATCGACGGAGTGCCGACTGCACCAAGCGGGTGAACTACAGGCAGAGTTGAGGTAACTGCTGCTGTATCAGCAGCCAATCGTTGAGTCCCACCTGTTGTAATTGCAACCTGATCGGTGCCAGGGCTGTAGACGCCGGTATCGGTGCCGCTGTCCTTGAAATAAATAGATGGAGCAGCAGCGCTGCCGTTCTCAAAGGCGATCGTGCTCCACTCGCCGTCTAGCTGGTAAAGCGTGATCCAGGCATTGTTCGCGCCATTGCGCATCTTCATCACGCCAGCCGTCGTGTCCGCCCACGTCATGTAGGCGTAGGTGGTCGCTGGCGCAGTTGCCCCGCTGTTCTGACTGACAATCGCGGCGAGGCCGTTGTTCAGGTCAGAACGGACAGCGGCACCAGTGCCGTTGGCGATGACGTAATCGTGTTGGGCCATGATGAGTCAGATAATAGGTTAATTCTGGCAGGGATCAAGCACCCTTTCCATAACCGACAGCCGACCAGGCAAAATTGCGGTCGATTGCAGTGCCGCCGCTGTTGCGGAAGGTCACCACAAACTGGTTGCCTGCCACGCTGCCCATCGTGAAATAGTCGCCAGCAGCCATGTTCTGCGCGGTAATGCCCACGCTTGGCAGGCTGCTGTCAACGCCACCCAGGCTGGTTGTTCCGGTGAAGAACGGCTTGTCGAATGTGACTGTCTTCGCGCCGGCGCCGCTGGCGATGCTGCCCACGCTTTGATCTTGACGCCGCTGGAAGGTTGCCTCATAGCCCAGCTCGTCGATCAGGATGTTCTGGCCCGAGTCGGTGCTGGTCAGCTCAGTCTTGAACTGGAATGCGCGCGCCTTGAATGTGCCGTTGACAAACTCCTGCCACGCTGACCATGTGGGCGAGCCGGTCGGGTTGTCGTTGGTGCTGCGCAGATACATCTTCGCGTTGACGGCTGACGATGCAGCGCCATCCCAATCAGACCAATCATCCACCAATCCGGTGCGGCTGTCGATCAGGTCACTGGGGAAGTAGCCACGGGTGACGAAGAACCGCTTCAGGTCCAAGCTGTATGCCGCACCCAGGTCGAGCGTGTTGGCGAACTCATAGGTGCCGCTGGTGGTCATGGCGCCGATGAAGTCCATCACCGGCAGCAGGTCCAAATCTGCCACGTCGTCGAACAGGCCAGTCGCTTCCAGTGTGAGCGCATTGTATTCATCGCTGTAGAAGCAGTTGGTTTTGCTGCCCTGGAATGGCGGAGCGTCGGCATCTTCGCGCCTTGACTGCACTAGCAACTGCCCGAGCGCGTCGGGGAAGTCAATGATGATGCTGGTCTCGGTTGCTGATTGCCGGCCGCCATCATCCTCAAACTTGACCAGGATCTCGCCTTCGACCAAGGGGATAATCGCTTCGGTAGAGCTGCCCGATTTGGCTTCCACCAGATCAACGCTGTTGCCCCATGTGCCGGTGCCGTCCGTCAGGTTGGTGTGGCGGATGTGAACGCGACCCCCAACCTTGACGTCCAGGTCAAGCGTTGGCGCCCACCGCAGTCGGCCCGAGTTGGCATTGATCGCCTCAAAGGTCAACTCCTGCACATTGCCCGGGACTGCCGTCTTGCCGACCGCTGCAAAGGTCAACACTGCCGGCTGGCTGCTGGGCGTGTTGGCACCGTTCAAGCTGTAGATATTGATCGTGTAGGTATCGGCAACCGAATCCAGGATCTCGTAATCGGTTCTGGGCACCACAACGCTGGTCCAGTTGCCTTCGCTTTGCCGATATTGCACGCGGTATTGACTGACGCCTGGGACGCTGTTCCAGCTGGTGATGATCTTGACCTTGGCCTGGCCTTGCGATTCGTAAAAGGTCTCCCTGGCTGACAGACCATTGGGAGCGATTGGCGGCTGATTGAGTTGCGTGATCACCCGCGGC
>Ga0208557_1000272_pt1 | contig 12608 bp, 10 predicted proteins | sample Colrivmeta1548A3_FD_187645 | JGI IMG/M metagenome (GOLD analysis project Ga0208557, IMG submission 187645) | Estuarine microbial communities from the Columbia River estuary - metaG 1548A-3 (SPAdes) (version 2) | ecosystem: Environmental > Aquatic > Marine > Intertidal zone > Estuary | place...
TGGTAAGACTGCAGTTGTTGAAGGTCTTGCGCAAGCAATTTACAAAAATGATGTTCCAGAGACTTTGAAAGATAAGCAGGTTTATTCACTTGATCTTGGCGCACTTGTGGCAGGTAGCCGCTACCGTGGAGATTTCGAAGAGCGCTTGAAGAAGGTATTAAAAGAGATTAAAACCCGCGGAGACATCATTCTTTTCATCGATGAAATCCACACACTTGTAGGAGCGGGAGCTGCAGAAGGTGCAATTGATGCTGCCAGCATCTTGAAGCCAATGCTTGCTCGCGGTGAACTACAGACAATCGGTGCAACAACTCTTGATGAGTATCGCAAGCATGTTGAAAAGGATGCAGCCCTTGAGCGCCGCTTCCAGCCAATTCAAGTGAAAGAGCCATCAGTTGCTCACACAATTGAAATTTTGAAGGGTCTTCGCGATCGCTACGAAACTCACCACCGTGTTTCTATTACAGATGGTGCATTAGCAGCGGCAGCAAACCTTGCTGATCGTTATGTTTCAGATCGCTTCTTGCCAGATAAGGCAATCGATTTAATCGATGAAGCAGGCTCACGCCTTCGTATTAAGCGCATGACTGCCCCTGCAGAACTTCGCGCATTTGATGACAAGATCGCAGATGCCCGTAAGGAAAAAGAGTCTGCAATCGATGGTCAGGATTTTGAAATGGCCGCAGCTCTTCGCGATAAGGAAAAGAACTTAATTACTGAAAAGCATGAAGCTGAAAAGAATTGGAAAGCAACTGATCTAGACAAGGTCACTGAAGTTGATGAAGAACTCATTGCTCAGGTGCTCTCAATCTCTACTGGAATCCCAGTCTTTAAACTTACAGAGGAAGAAACTGCACGACTTCTTCGTATGGAAGATGAACTCCACCACCGTGTTATTGGACAAGACCAAGCAATCATGGCCTTGTCACAAGCAATCCGTCGCACACGCGCAGGTCTAAAGGATCCACGCCGTCCTGGTGGATCATTTATCTTCGCTGGTCCTTCAGGTGTCGGTAAGACTGAACTTTCTCGCACACTCGCATCATTCTTATTCGGTGATCAAGATGCATTAATTCAACTTGATATGTCTGAATACTCAGAGCGTCACACCGCATCACGTTTGTTCGGTGCACCTCCAGGATATGTTGGATATGACGAGGGTGGACAGTTAACTGAAAAGGTTCGCCGTCGCCCATTCTCAGTTGTTCTTTTCGATGAAATCGAAAAAGCACACCCAGATATCTTTAACTCGTTATTGCAGGTTCTTGAAGATGGTCGTCTCACTGATGCACAGGGACGCACCGTTGACTTCAAAAACACCGTCATCATCATGACTACAAACCTTGGAACACGCGATATCTCAAAGAGCTTGGGTCTTGGTTTTGCTAACAGCGATGATGATCAAACAAATTATGAGCGCATGAAGGGCAAGGTGAGTGATGAACTTAAGTCTCACTTCCGTCCTGAGTTCCTCAACCGTATTGATGACGTCATCGTCTTCCACCAGTTGACGAAGGATCAGATCATTCAAATCGTTGATTTGATGATCAAGAACCTTGATGATCGCTTGCAAGCAAAGGACATGGGAATTGAATTAACTCCTGCAGCTAAGGATCTACTTGCTGCTCGTGGTTATGACCCACTTCTAGGTGCACGACCACTGCGTCGCACAATTCAACGTGAAATCGAAGATGCTCTTTCAGAGCGCATCTTGTTCGGTGAACTAAAAGCCGGCGAAATCATCGTTGTTGATGTTGAGGGCGTAGACACAGAAGCTGTCTTCACATTTAAGGGTGCTACTAAGGCGCAAATGCCTGATTCACCTGAAGATCTTGCTGAAGCACCAACTGCTTAATAACTAAATGACTAAGAGGCAAGAGTTCACGGTATTAAAAACCTATCCAGGCTTTGAAATCCGTGAATACAAGCCCTGTGTAATTGCCGAAGTCAAAAGTTCTGCCGATTACTCTGATGCTGGAAGTTCTGCTTTTGGTTCACTCTTTAGTTACATCTCTAAAGGCAATAATGCTGAGCAGGCAATAGCTATGACTGCCCCTGTGATTACTGCGAAAAGATCCGACAATCTCACTGAGGATGAATGGTTTGTCTCATTTGTGATGCCAGCAGGAAGCGCACTTGCCGATATGCCTCTGCCAATTAATTCTAAGGTTGTCTTGCGCGAACTGGGTGCAGAAATTTGTGTTGCTGCTTCATTTCGTGGCAAAGCAACTACTGCATTATCTGCGCAGAAAATCACTGCACTTCGTGCTGCTGCCGAAAAGCAAAACGTGGCACTTTCTCAGGAGGTTAGAGTCGCTCGCTTTGATCCACCATTTAAACCCAGTTTCCTGCAGTACAACGAGATTGTGATTCCAACTATTTAAGCGTTACCAGCAAAATTCTTTAATGGATCTCCGCTAAGTCGAAATACCGTCCATTCATCCATGGGCACTGCGCCTATGGATTTATAGAGTTCAATCGACGGTTCATTCCAATCCAGAACCCACCACTGGAATCTTTCATATCCGCGTTCAACACAGATCTTTGCAAGAGTTTTTAGGAATCCCATTCCAAAGCCTTTGCCGCGGTGAGCAGGATCAACATAGAGATCTTCTAAATACATCCCTGGCTTGCCAAGCCATGTGGAGTAATTCAGGAACCAGATAGCAATTCCAATTACTTCTCCATCTACTTCAGCAACATGACAATAGGCGCTTGGCTTATCGCCAAAGATAGTTTCTTCAATCTGCTGCAACGTTGCTTTAGCTTCCAATGGAGCTTTTTCATACTCAGCTAAATCTTTAATGAGCTGCAGGATGCGTGGAGCATCTTGCTTAAGTGCAACACGAATCATGCGGGCAGTCTATATCGCTTGCGGGGGATGGCTTCAATAAGTAAATCCTCCTGCAGGGTTTTAAGCGCTTTTTCTACCTGTGATTCATCAGGCCAGAGTTTCTTGATAGCGCTTTCAGTTAGCGATTCATTCTCACGCAATGCTTGCACGATCGTGCCGCGGCATTTTCTATCGGTGCCATGCCAATCTTGAGATTTACGTACTAAATCTGTTTTTGGATAACCGTTCTTTCGCCAATTACATTGGCCAATGACTGGGCACTGCTCACAGATAGGGTTTTTAGATGTGCAGACGAGAGCGCCAAGCTCCATCGTTGCAGCAGCCCAGATGTGAGCATTCTTAGGTGGCTGCAGAGCAAGGCGTGATGCTTTCTCTCTAACTGTTGGTGCAGGCTTTGGGTGTTCATTGCCATCAATAATGCGTGTTAACAACCTTCGAATGTTCACATCCATCACAAGAGTTTGTTTTTCAAAAGCAAAAGAGCCAATTGCGGCGGCGGTGTATTCACCGATTCCAGGCAGTGTTTGCAGAATTGTAGGATCTTCTGGGACTTGGTTATCGAAATCTTCGGCAATGATTTGTGCTGCAGCATGAAGGCGCAGAGCACGACGTGGGTAACCAAGACGTCCCCACGCTGTAATAACTTCGGCCGGTGATGCTTTAGCTAAATCTTTAGGAGTGGGCCAGCGCTTCATCCATTCATCCCATTTAGGAAGAACGCGGTTGACCGGAGTTTGTTGCAACATGTATTCGCTGACCATGACACCCCAAGGCGTTGTCTTGCGCCATGGTAGATCGCGTTTGTTTTTCTTAAACCAGGAAGTTATCGGTTTTTCTAGCTGGTTCATTCGCCAGTTATTTTTACCCGTTTGAGTGCTTGATCAAGACGTGAAACTTCAACAATTTCCATGCCTGCAATCTTTGTCTCTGATCCAGATGGAACCAATGCGCGTTTGAAACCTAAACGAAAAGCCTCTTGGAGCCTGCGATCAACACCGCTCACCTTACGAATTTCACCAGCTAAACCAACTTCACCAATTGCCACTAAATCAGAAGGCAGAGCTAAGCCTTTTGCTGCAGATGCAACTGCTAAGGCCAATGCTAAATCAGCGGCCGGCTCTGACATTTTCATGCCACCCACTGTTGCTGCATAAACATCGCGGCCACCCACACGCACTCCAGCGCGAAGTTCTAGAACAGCTAAAGTCATTGATGTGCGGGCTGAATCAAGGCCTGAAACAACACGGCGTGCATTTCCAAAATCATTCTCACGACCCTGACTTACTAACGCTTGAATCTCTGCAAGTAATGGACGGCGACCTTCAAGTGTGACAGTCACACATGTTCCAGGCACTGGTTCTGCATGGCGTGATGTGAAAAGCCCAGTTGGATCAAGAACGGATTCAATTCCTGAATCACTTAAATCAAAACATCCCACTTCATCAGATGCACCGAATCGGTTTTTAATTGCACGGATCAGACGAAGACGTGAGTGACGCTCTCCTTCAAACTGCAACACAACATCAACGATATGTTCTAGAAGTCTAGGACCGGCAATAGATCCATCTTTAGTCACATGTCCCACAAGAAGTAATGTGATGTCACGATCTTTACAGATTCGAATAAGTGCTCCTGCAACTTCGCGCACTTGTGTTACACCGCCAGGTGAACCATCAGCGGTGCTACTGCCAATAGTTTGGACTGAGTCAATGATTAACAACTGTGGTTTAACGGCATCGATGTGAGCAATGACTGCTCCCAAATCTGTCTCTGATGCTAGATATAACTGTGGGTCAATTGCCTTGATGCGCTCTGCACGCAAGCGAACTTGTGATGCTGATTCTTCACCGCTGACATAGAGGGCAGGGATTCCTTTAGCCGCAGTTTGCGCCGCAACTGAGAGTAAAAGTGTTGATTTACCAACACCTGGTTCACCAGCTAACAAGATTGCAGCACCTGGAACTAATCCACCACCAAGTACGCGATCGAGTTCAGATACGCCTGTGGGACGTGCATGTGCTGCAGATAAATCAACATCGCCGATAGGAGTTGCTTTACTTGTTACATTTCCAGGAACAAGTGAGAGTTTCTTAGGTGCAGCTAACTCTTCAACAGAGCCCCACGCTTGGCATTCACCGCAGCGACCAACCCATTTTTGCGAGCTCCAACCACATTCACTACAGCGGAATGGATCTTTCTCAACTTTGGCCATGGGTAGAGCCTAGAACGAAGGACTGACTATTTCTTCTGGGCAGCAAGAGTTGCTGGATGTTGGATAACAAAGAGAGGAAGTGAACGGGCCTGAGCATCCTTGATACCTGCAATGCGGATGTCACACAGGCGTGCAAGCTCGGCATAGGCCTCTTCACCCATCAATTTCTGGAGTTCATACTTATTGGAGATATACACCGGCTCAGTTCCAATATGTGCATCGGGATTGCTAGTGCAGTACCAATCAAAATCTTCTCCGCCATCGCCCCATGCAAGGCGCTCGTACTCACCGATAACGGTGATTGAATATTCGCGCTCGCCAACTTCGCGAGTTTCAAAACTACGACGTAATGGCAACTGCCAGCAAACATCTGGCTTTGTGTCTACGAAGTGTTTCTTTTCCTTGATTGCTAAGTGGTGCAATACGCAACCAAATGAACCAGTGAAACCTTCAGCTTCATAACCTTTACGGTTTAAGAAAATACATCCATCTTCAACGCGACGTGTTTTACGATCGCCATCTTCGTCTTTTTCAGAAATACGTAGAGCTCCACCTGGCTTTTTAGGACGAGCCTCTGAATAGAACTGCCACATATCTGGAGTTAAATAAGCAGCAGCTTTATCTGTGCGCTTCTCATCATCTTCATCTGTATACATTGCACCTTCAGTGCAGCAACCACTAAATGGTTGATTCTTGAATACACCTTGGCAACCATCGCCATAAATACAGGTCCAATATGAGGTCAACCATGTGAGGTCGCACTTGAAGATTTCTTCTTCGTCATTGGGGTCGCTAAATTCAACCCAATCACGCGCAAACCCAGGTTTTAATTCAGACATAGTCGCAGAGCCTACAGGCATAAAGGTAGGCTTGTTACATGAATCAAGTTGGAGTAATTGGGGCAGGTGTAATGGGCGAAGCCCTTATCGCTGCGCTAATTTCTTATGGCATTTCGCCAGATTCCATCACTATCTCTGAAAAGCGCAAAGACCGAGCTGATGAGTTAAGTGCCAGATATGGAATTAAGGTTGAAGATATAGCAACTAATGTTTCAAATGCTGATGCGCTGCTTCTAGTCGTTAAGCCACAAGATATGGCTGCAGTCCTTGATGAAATCAAGGGATCAATCAATAAATCAGCCGTTGTAATCACCTTTGCTGCGGGTAAGAAGATTTCATTTATTGAACAGGGCCTTGGCACAGGAAATCCTGTTGTCCGAGTCATGCCCAATACCCCAACTTTGGTTGGCGCGGGAATGGCTGCGATTTCACTGGGTGCTGGAGTAAGTGCCAAGCAATCTGAGTTTGTCTCAGGCTTTCTAGCTGCAACTGGCAAAGTTATTCAAGTGAGTGAAGATCTACAAGATGCAGTCACTGCAACAAGTGGATCAGGTCCTGCCTACTTCTTTAGATTCGTTGAAGCCATGGTTGATGGCGCAAAAGCTCTTGGACTATCAGATGCTGATGCAACAACTCTCACCATACAAACAATTGTGGGAGCAGCAAAACTGCTTGATGAATCAGGAAAGAGTGCAACAACTCTTCGTGAAAATGTCACAAGTCCAAATGGCACAACCGCTGCAGCGCTTACCTCTTTTGAATCACATCAACTGGGTGATGTAGTTGCCCAAGCTATGAAAGCCGCGCGCGATCGCTCGCAGGAATTAGCGTGAAACGCTTACTTTCCTTAGTTGTAATTTCCTCTCTTTTCTTCACACCCCTTGCAAACGCTGCGCCTAAAAAACCCGTAGTTAAATCTCTGAAATTACTTACTGCAGTGAGCAATGTTGATGAGTTTGCGGGCCTGGTTACATCGGGTAAAACCATCGTTGTTTATGGAAATAAAGGAGATAAATCGTTTGCCAAAGCCTTAGATGTAACGGGTAAAGAGCTTTGGAATATCGAGCTAGATAAGGCTTCACCTTCAGTTGCAACGGCAGCAACCGTTGATAGCAGCGGAGTTATTTGGCTAGCGGGTTCAACTTCACTAGCGCGAGCAACGCCTGCACCTTCGCCATCGGTATCGGCGCTTAATCCAGATAAAACTATTCCGATCGCCGATATTTTTAGCGCTGACTTAGATGTTTTTTCTCTATGGTCACTCAATCCCTCAACTCAATCACTGGCTCAATACACATTACAACTAAGTTCACCAATTTTGATTAATGCAATTGCGGTAGATAAAAGCGGAATCACAGCCGTTGGAAGCTCAGGCACAATAATCAATGCTGATTTAGCAGGAAAGATTGCCAAGCCAATTGCCGTGGGCACAGAGTTAACGGTTTTTGAATCTGTGGTCAAAAGCGCCGACGGATCTATGACCGTTGTTGGTTCAAGCGCGCAGACTTTAGGTGGCAAGAAACCAGCTGGAAAAGTCGATGGAGTAATTATTAGAGTTTCCAAAGCGGGCAAACTAGTTACAGTTGTGCGCAGCAGTGCACCCAATGCTTCTAGAAACTGGTTAAGTGCAACTAACTCTCTTTTACTTGGGGGAGAAGTTGTTACAGGTGCAAAAGTGGAAAGTGCAATAACAAAGTTCTCAAGTGCTTACGCTCCATCCTGGACTTATAGATTTGCATCAGCTGGGAAAACTTATACAGCAAGTTCAACATATGCATTTTTTCAATCAAAGGGTGCGATTTCACAACTCGCTAATTGGGCACCTAAGAGTGCACAAGGCTTACTTCTAAACTTTGATGCCAAAGGTGTCATTACTGCCGGCTACAGCGCCCCTATCGAGCAAAAAGATGTACTGGGACTCTATCTTTCCAAGGATTTAGGGGTTTTGTGCATCACTTCAGGCGCAGAAACCGTTTCGATTTTTACCCTCAACTAGAGGTAACCTAACTCCCTAAGCATTACCAAACTAGAGATGAGAGCGTGATATATGGGTTCCGTAATTAAAAAGCGACGCAAGCGCATGGCGAAGAAGAAGCATAAGAAACTTCTTAAGAAGACTCGCATTCAGCGCCGTAACGCTAAATAGTAATTACGGTTTTAGTAAGGCCAGCTTTCCATTAACCGTGGCAAGCACATACTTAACTTTGTTAACAATCAGCCAAGTGCTCTGAGTAGGTTCAGAGCCTTGGGTGCTTCTAATTAAACTGATAGCAGCTTGGCCCTGATCTTTCTTGGTTGTGTCGACTGCACATAGACGTTCTTGGCAGTTAAAGAGAATAGTTCTTCCATCGGTGGATAGATACTCACCCGGTGTTCCAAAGTTTTCAGTAGTGATCTTAGAAATCTCAAGTGGCTTACTGAGCAGCGCCCAGCGCAACTGGTTAGGCTTTGGGAAGGTGGTTGGTGATGTTGCCATCCAAGTTATGAATACATCGTTTTTTACCTTGCTCATCGCAACGTCATAGCCAAAGACAGATGCATCATCAGTTGAGATATCAAGAGTTTGATAGTTCCACGTATTTGCATCACTTCCAGTACGAGTTGCCACACGGATTGCCCCAGAAGTTATCTCTTTCTTTTGATTCATAGTTACTACAGAATCATAAGCAACATAAGTTTTAACTCCATCAAAGATGGCTTGAAGATGGAAACCAACATCACCGGTTGTGCGACCATCAGTCTTACGATCTCCATCAACCATTTCATAAGTCCAGCCTGGGGCTTTAGTTTTTACTGCACCCAATAAGACGCCTTGGCTTTCATCACGGTAGAAAACTTGAACAGCTGAGGCTGTTGCAACACAAGCATTTGAAACACTCACATCACTTGATGTGCGAACGCGATTAGAATCCAAGTAATCATTAACTGAAGGCCCATCACCATCCACCACATTGAATGTAAAGCTCTTGCCGTTATAGGCGGCATAGCGCAGATCTTTATCTGTTGAGTCACTATAGAAAAGGTGCAATGTCTGCTTCTTGCCGCTTCCATTAACACACATGGAAATTTCTCCCGATATTGGATGTGTAGTTCGACCGCTTGTTCCACCAGCACCATCCACAGTTAGTTTCTTCCACGTTTTGCCATCGTATGTAGCAAGTTTTAAATCACCGCTCTTTGTGTCGGTGTATGCAACAGTTGGTTGGCCATTGAATACTGTGCTCGATACCGATTTACCATCAGCAGTTGAATCTAAGACTGAGCTCCTCCAGCCCGCTTGTGGAGTCACGCTCTTACTTGTTGCTGGCGCAGAAAGACCTAAAGAGTTCTTTGCAACAACAGAAAAAGTGTAGGAGGTACCATTCTTTAATCCAGTAATTACAACTGGGCTAGAAAGAGATTTCTTCTCGACTCCAGTTTTTAGATTCTTAACAATGTATTCACTTACTTGGGCGGTACGAATATTTACTGGTGGATCAAATGAAACAAGCACAGAAGTATCACCGATAAATGCTTGAACATTGCGCGGTGATTCAGGTAAACCAGTGGCAACACCTGCTGGAGGTTTATTGCGCATGTCTTCCATCATTGCCAACAACAGTGGCCCTGGTTCTTTAAAGATCTCACCTGGATCTAAATTAGGCGTCATTACTGAATCCAAGCCAGTCTTTGAAAATGTTGCTTCATCCAAGTGACTAGTAGAAGAACCTGATTGATAACGAGATGGTGTGTATAGCTTTGGCTTCACTCCGCCATTAGCTTTAATTCCAATAGGACCAGACCACACAAGTTCAGATGTAAGGGCTCTACCAAGTTCGAGTGAAGGTGATGGTAAATCTGCTAGGCGTCGACCATCTGCAGTTTGTGCGTATGCATCAAATGGAGTTGGTTGATCCAAGCTAGCAATGCCATAGAAAGGGTCGTAGGCATCATTTGATAAGAAGCCTAAGCCGTGGGCAATTTCATGTAAGAAGACTGACTCTAAGTCATATTCATTAACTCCTGGCATCCCATCGCCACGAGAATTCCAAGCCGCACTTGAGTTAACTTGAATAATCATTTCAGGGTTAGCTTTATCTAAATCTTTGCCTGCAAGTGCATTTGCTAAAGCCGATGCATACCAAAGTGATGGATCAGGTGCACCAGAAAAACCTGAGTAGAAACTGCCAGGCCGCGCACTTCCTAAAATTCCCCAAGAACTAGAGCGGCCCCATGATGCATCGATATTAATAGTGACCGTAGATGAAAAGTTAGCAGCCCACACTTCAACTGCGGCCGCAACTTCTTTTTTAGCCCAGTCAGGGAAGTTGTTGTATTTGACTTCAATTTTAGATTTAGCTTGCAGATTCTTAGCCGGAGCGCGCTGTTCAGGTTTTTTATCAGTCGCAGTGCCTGCATAGATATGGCCCCATTGTGTTGCAGGAATAACTTTATAGAGAGCTTCTGCAGATGGCGCAGAAAAAATCGAGGTAAGAAGGGCAAGGGCAACAACGCTGACTCGCGCCTTCTTCAAGAGGATTTTTCGCACAGGGGCACACTATCAAGGTGAGATGATTGCCTCATAGCCCAGGGGTTGGAATAAGCAACTCTCTAAGGAAACTGACAGGAAAGGCATGCGCAATGACTGTAATAACCGTATTCACGCGACATGGTTGTCATTTGTGTGATGTTGCACTAGAAGTTCTTGAAGGAATGAGTGATGAACTTCATTTCGAAATAGAGAAGATTTATATTGATGCAAATGTGGAGCTAGAAAAGCTATATGGTGAACAAGTTCCAGTAATTCATATAGATGGAGTTCATCATGATTTCTTTAGAGTTGATCCTGAACGCTTTAAATCTTCCCTTGAAAAACATCGTCAGCGTCAATAATTTTATAAGAGTAACCCTGCTCAGCTAAAAAGCGTTGACGGTTCTGGGCAAAATCTTGATCAATAGTGTCTCTAGAAACAACTGAATAAAAGGTTGCTGTGCGCCCATCTGACTTTGGTCGCAAGATGCGTCCCAAACGTTGTGCTTCTTCTTGGCGACTTCCAAAAGCACCGCTGACTTGAATAGCGATTGTTGCATCAGGTAAGTCAATTGAAAAGTTTGCAACTTTTGAAACAACAAGAGTTGTTATCTCGCCAGATCTAAACTTATTAAAGAGAATCTCGCGCTCTTTTACCGGTGTTTCACCTTTAATGACTGGCACGCCTAAGACTTCAGATAGCTCATCTAATTGATCAATGTATTGACCAATGACCAATATCTGCTCACCTTGATGTTTCTTAACAAGTGCTTCAACAACATCACGCTTTGTGCGAGTAGTTGCGCAATAGCGATAGCGGTTTTCAACCTCAGCTGTGGCATAAGACAAGCGTTCAGTTTCAGTCAAATTTACTCTTACTTCAATGCACTCTGCAGGTGCGATATATCCCTGGGATTCAATCTCTTTCCAAGGAACATCAAAGCGCTTAGGACCGATGAGTGAGAAAACTTCACCTTCCATTCCATCTTCGCGCACCAACGTGGCAGTTAAACCTAAGCGGCGACGAGACTGGATATCTGCAGTGAAGCGAAAGATGGGAGCGGGAAGTAAGTGAACTTCATCGTAAATAATTAGTCCCCAGTCATATGAATCAAAGAGATCAAGGTGGGCATAAACGCCGTTCTTCTTCTTAGTCATTACTTGGTATGTAGCAATAGTTACAGGGCGAATCTCTTTCTTAGCTCCTGAATACTCGCCAATCTCATCTTCATTTAATGATGTTCGCTTCAATAACTCTTCACGCCATTGTCTTGCAGCGACAGTATTGGTTACCAAAATTAAAGTTGTGGCTTTTGCATGTGCCATAGCTGCAGCGCCAACGATTGTCTTTCCAGCACCACAGGGCAAAACCACCACACCAGAGCCGCCATGCCAAAAACCTTCAGCTGCTAACTCTTGGTAAGGACGAATCTTCCAATCATCTTGCTTGAGTGCAATTTCATGTGCTTGCCCATCAACATAGCCGGCAAAGTCTTCTGCTGGCCAACCTAGACGAAGTAAAGATTGCTTAATCTGACCACGCTGACTTGGCAACACTGCAATAGTTTCTTTATCAATGCGAGCACCTAGTAAAGGTTGAATCTTTTTGGCTCGAATTACTTCTTCCAAAACCGCTGAATCTGTTGTGACAAGAATTAATCCGTGGACAGGATCTGCTTCAAGACGCAAGCGCCCATAGCGAGACATCGTCTCTGCTACGTCAATTAAAATTGAGTGTGGCACGGCATAGCGCGAATACTTAATTAAAGTATCAATTACTTGCTCAGCATCATGGCCGGCAGCACGTGCATTCCATAAACCAAGTGGAGTTAAGCGATAGGTGTGAATATGTTCAGGGGAGCGCTCTAACTCAGCAAAAGGTGCAATTGCACGGCGGCACTCTGTAGAAAGGGGATGATCAATATCTAACAGCAGCGTTTTATCGCTTTGGACGATTAACGGGCCATCAGTCATTTAATAAATCCTTAATGAGTGCATTTAGTAGCTGGCTTCGAATCTCAAGAGTGCTGGTATCAACCCATTCATGGGCAGCATGGGCACCGCCACCGATTGCCCCTAAGCCATCTAGAACTTGGGCACCTGCTGCTGCTGCGAAATTGCCATCACTAGCACCGCCAACTGATGCATGACCTAGAGCAGGCATTCCTAACTCTTTAGCTACTTTCTCGGCAC
>Ga0208557_1000295_pt1 | contig 12054 bp, 10 predicted proteins | sample Colrivmeta1548A3_FD_187645 | JGI IMG/M metagenome (GOLD analysis project Ga0208557, IMG submission 187645) | Estuarine microbial communities from the Columbia River estuary - metaG 1548A-3 (SPAdes) (version 2) | ecosystem: Environmental > Aquatic > Marine > Intertidal zone > Estuary | place...
ATGTCTTGGGAGTCAATCGCCTTGGAGAAGATGGATTTGGTGTGCACCACGCAGGGGGAACCGCGAGTATAGGCCCTTGGGGCGATGTGCTCGCGACAGGGGAACGTGGCCAATCAGGCTGGGTCACTTCCACCTGGGAAGCGGTACATCTCGCCGCGGTCCGAAAGCGCTATCCATTCCTCGGGGATGCGGACCCTTTTACCTTGGGGTAGGACCTGAAAGACCCTGCGGCATCAATGAAACTCCCATGAAATGGGGTTATTTCTGGGTAACTCCCAAACCGTTTCCACCTCCCAATTGGCCTTGATTTCTACTTTTTCTTGAGCGAAAATGCGGGTTTCGGGCTGCTCCCCCTCCCAGTAGTTTCCAGCGTCCAAAAGGCCATTAGCATTGCAGTCATAGATGGCCTGGAGGGTATAGGTTCCGGGAGGCAATCCAGTTAGGACTTCCGTATGGGTGGTACAGGGTTGATCGCTCATCCACTGGGCATAAATGCCCGTTTTCCCTTTGAGTTGAAGAAGGAAAGGCATGCCTTCAGGGTCAGAAAGTTCTTCATCCACCGCATAGGTAGGACCACATCCATGGGTCCAGCTCAACGTAAGCGTTCCCGAACTATCCGCCCCCCAAGGTTCCCATTTAAGCGTGCTATCAGCGACCGCTTTTTGATCCATGAGTAGAATAGGAGGCACGTAATCCACTTGACCCCAGCTTTCTTTCCAAGGGCTTTCCCATGGGCTCCATGTGTCGGCCAAGAATCCAATGGGCGTCATCTCTCCTGGGCTGAGTTTGTTGTTTCCGTCGGCATCGGCAAAGGCCCGGATGGCATACGCCGTATCGGTGCGCAGATACGAAAAGGTGTAGTACCCGCTGTCGTTGGTTCGGGTGGCATAGGTGGCGGGAGCGAAGACAGAGGAGTCATTGAGGACGGGGTCTCCATGCCAGTGGTTTCGGGTAGGATAGAGGCAAACGGACGCATCCTTGACCCCTTCACCCGTCCAAGGATCGACCACACGGCCTTGGATTTCACCGGAATCAAGTTGATTTCCGGTCGAGAATACCCATTGCACCCCCTTGAGTACGTTCCCTTCGTGTAAGTCGCGAATCGTATTTCCCCACTGAAAGACATAGGTGCTGTTCTCCAAAAGAGGTTCGGGCCAAGCCACCTTAAACGTTTTACCTCGCAATTCATAGGTCGTTCCGACAGGTAAAGGGGGCGAACTGAAAAAATTTTGTTGGGGCGAACTTAGAACGACATACTCGTCAAATCGCCAAAAGACTTCGGTTTCCCTAACATTCACAGAACCGTTTAATACACTGGCTTCCAGAATGACCGGGGGCTCTTTGTCTCGTGGCCCACCATCCGGTGCGGCAGGAAGGGCACATTGGGTTGTGAGCGCAACAAATGAGATAAATGACCCCCAAAGTGAGAATTCGGCGAACCAACTAAACCTTTTTATCCTCATTTTTACGCCTTAAACAACAATCTACCCTTCGCATGAAACGAATGTACGCACTTTGGGTTCTCTTATTTGGAGCCACTTTGGGTATTCAGGCGCAAACATATTGCACCACCAACTTGTACACCACCGGGTGTACGTTTGGAGATTACCTCGACAACGTTCAGCTCAACAACGTAAACCAAACGGCTACGGGATGTTCGACGGGTGGCTTTGCAGATTACACCTCGGACACGGTCAATGTTCAACAAACAGCTATGTTGCAACTAGGGGTAACAACGGGCTATTCAGGTCAGTGGTTTGCCTTATGGGTGGACGCCAACAATGATGGGGACTTTGATGACGCTGGAGAACACCTTTGGAGTTCCTCGGCCGCGGGTCCTGCCGCAGGCGTTTTATATTCCAATACGCTGGTCATACCCGCTACCTTGGCCACGGGTAACCACCGAATGCGCCTTCGTTGTAAATGGAGTGGTACGGCTCTTTTGGCCACGGATGCATGCTCATCTTTTACCTATGGTGAAGTCCATGACTACACGGTCAATGTTGCTCCTCCTCCCGCATGTCCACAGCCTTATTACATGGTAGCGGGCGGGGCTACGTCCAGTACCGCGACATTCTCCTACACTTCCACAGGATCGACGTTTGAAGTGCAATACGGACCCACGGGCTTTACACCAGGCACCGGAACAACTGTAACGGTTTCTGGAACGACTGCCAGCATTTCTGGACTCTCTGCAAATACATGCTATGACTTTTATGTGCGTCAAAACTGTTCAGCCGCTGGAAATGGCTATTCTTTCTGGACGGGTCCCCTGAGCATTTGCACGCCATGTGTGACGCAGTCTCTTCCCGTTACGGAAGATTTCACAAACTGGCCCCCGAACTGTTTCTTCTTAACGGGAGGAACCTCTCAATGGACGACATCAGGAGCTGGAGCTGCGTTGGCAAACATGGGTAGTTCTTGGGGATCTAATTCCACGGGCTACATGACGACTGCCCCGGTCAATTTGAACGCGTTGGCTCGAATCAAATTCAAATGGTCTCACCTCGCAAGTACCTGGGCCAATGAGCGTCTAGCTGTGATGGCACGTATTTCGGGCCAAACCACTTGGGATACAATTTGGAGCAAGGAAGGCGCCAATTTTGATTCGCAAGATGGTGCGACATGGAACGCCCCGGGCACATTTGTTCAGGAGACTGTGAATCTGGACTCAACTACCTACTATGGTCAAGTTGCTGAGTTTAGATGGGTAGGTTTCGGCAACTGGGGCAACAATGCCTGGGTAGATGATATCATGATTGAGCAGCAGCCTACGTGTCCAGAGCCCACGGGCTTAGGTTTGGCCGGTGTGACAGATACCTCTGCCACGCTGACTTGGTCGAGTGCAGGAACCAATTTCGTCATTGAATGGGGCCCCGCAGGCTTTACTCAAGGCACGGGATTCCTCGATACGGCAACGTCAAGTACCCACACTTTGATGGGACTGAATGGCAATACGAGCTATTCCTATTATGTCATGCGCAACTGCTCCGGTGCGGGCAATGGCAACTCCATTTGGGTCGGTCCGTTCAACTTTACCACCTTGTGTTCGCCCTATTACATGACCCCAGGCTACTACGAAAACTGGGATGCCATGACGGCTGGCGACGCCCCTGGCTGTTGGACAAAAACTCAAACAGGTTCGGGCTCTACATGGCAGGTACTATTGCCTCAAACATGGAACGTAGCGGCCTATTCGACACCCAACTACCTGCTCATGTCTTCGTCATCGGCGACGAATGTGACGGCTGTTTCTCCAATGTTTGGTGATTTGCAAGGCAATGGAGCTCAAATCCGGGTGCGTGCGAATAAGTTGTACAACTGGAGTCCTATCCAACTGATTGTTGGCACCATGGCGAGTCCAAGTAGCCCATCGACCTTTACGGCTGTGGATACATTGGCTCTGACCGAATTCTGGGTTGAATACACGGTGGCTTTCCCAAGTGTACCCGCTGGACATAACCATGTGGCTCTTCGCATGATTGGTGGCACGTGGTATGATGTGGGTATCGATGATTTCTACTACGAAGCACAGCCCTCATGTTTGCCTGCGCAAAACGTTTCGGCAAGCCCCTCTACCACCACTGCATTGATTTCATGGGCTCATGGTGCGCCTACGACCACAGGATCATACGTGGCCTGGGGTCCTGCAGGATTCAACCCTGGTACAGGCACGATTCCTAACATGACCTTGGTCAACGGCAACACCTACAGCATCACGGGCTTGACCCCCTCTACTTCTTACACTGTATGGGTGGCAGATAGCTGTGGTTCAGGCAATATTGGCCCATGGCAAGGTCCGGTGACGTTCACCACGGCATGTTTGGCCGCGACGATGCCTTACTCCGAGAATTTTGACATCACTCCGCTGGCATGCTGGGATCCGGCAGGCGGAACGAAGCAATTCTTGAGCTACTCGAATGGCGCGGGCTATAGCATGCATGGATACTTTTGGGGCTGGACTTCAGGAAATTTTGCCGAGTTAACCTCTCGCCCTGTGACCATTTCAAGCAATGCGCAAGCATCGTTCGATTGGAGCCACCAATACATGACGTTCTATCCGAATGACCAGTTGTTGCTCTTGGCTCGTCCTACGACGTCGAGCACGTGGGATACCATCGTCAACTTAATCGGGGCCAACTTCAATAGTTCCGGCGCGGGAATTACGACCCCGGGCACGTTTGTCAATGAGTTGGCCTATCTGCCTACGAGCTACACCGGCTCGGATGTCATCTTCAAGTTCGTGGGTAACTCAGGCTATGGTCCTGACGTGTTCTTTGACAACTTCCTGGTGGAAGCCATTCCGACCTGTCCTGATCCCGTTCCTGCGGCAGGCACCGTGACGAACAATTCCGCCTCGGTTTCATGGACCAGCCCTGGTTCACCATTGGGTAGCTGTGTCATGTGGGGTCCTGCTGGATTCTTCACGGGTACAGGTTCTGTGACGGGCACCATTGCGCACAACGTCACTTCTGCTTACACCATCAATGGTTTGGCAGCGGGTAGCACCTACGACGTCTATGTGCGTGACTCCTGTGGTCCTACCGACTTCTCCGGTTGGGCAGGTCCTGTGACCGTCACGACGACGCTTTGTGCTCCGGCGAACACCTGTACGTTCACCATGTACGAGATTGACTCCTACGGTGACGGTTGGAACGGCGGTCAGATTACTGTAGAGCAGAAGTCTTCTACGGGATGGACCCCCATCTTCACCTTCGGTATGCCCTTTACGACAGGTTCCAGCTACACCGAAACCGCTAACCTTTGTGCGGGCGACAGTGCGCGTGTGATCGTGACAAACCCAGGTTCCTGGTCCACAGAAATTGGCTTTGACTTGGTTGGTCCTTTTGGTGATACCGTTTCTTCATGGACCCCCGGCACGAGTTTGATGGCCTTCCAAGTGTTCAATACGTTTGTGGCCCAGTGTTCTGCATGTGGCGTTCCTTCCGGCGTGACTGCGACGGCTCCGGCATGTACCACCGCTACGGTTTCTTGGAGCTCAGGTAGCCAGGCAACAGGATCAACGGTCGAGTACGGTCCTGCGGGCTTTGCTCAAGGACAAGGCACGACGGTGAGCGCTTCGGCCTCAGGAACGGTGACCTTGACTGGTTTAATGCCTGGTACGAGCTACGACGTGATCGTTCAGGATAACTGCAACGGTACAACTTCTGGATGGAGCACCGCGGTAACCTTTACCACGGCCTCTGGTCCGCTGCCCACTTTGAACCCGAACTTTACCGTCATCAGCATGAACCCTGTGACCATCGCGTTCACAGCCAATGCAAGCGGACAAGACACGGTAGGTTGGGCCTTCTCCACCGGCGCCATCCAAGGAGGTGATGCAGTGACGCAAGCCTTCAGCAGCAACGGTCCCGCATTCGCCGTGGCAGTAGCCGCGAACGCTTGTGGAATTGTGGCAGACACCGTCTACTTCACGGTAGGTTTGGACGACCTCAATTTGACCTCACTTCGTCTCTTCCCGAACCCCACAGCGGGCCAATTCACCGTGGAGTTCAGCCACTTGGATGCGGAAGAGGTAGAGTTCCGAATTGTCACCCTCACCGGTGCCGTTGTAGCTCAGTTGAGCCGCCACGCCGATGCAGGCACGGTTCGCGAGACCTTCGACCTCAGCAAGACCCCCGCGGGTGTCTACCTGGTGGAAGTGCAAACGACCTCTGGACGCAGCGTTCGACGTATTGTCCTAGAGCGATAGATCTACGTTCCTAAACGCAGATAGCCATCCCCCGTCCTGATTTCAGGGCGGGGGATTTTTTATTCTGAGGCGATGGCCCGCGCGTGCACTTCGCGGGCGCCGTGGTCGCGGAGGGCCCATGCGGCGGCGTTTAGGGTTGCCCCGGTCGTCCAGGTGTCGTCCCAAAGTTGGATTCGGCAGCCCATCGGGAGGGGCGAAGGGACGGCGAAGGCCCCTTCCATGGCGACGGCCCGCTGGGCTTTGTTTTGCTGCGCTTGGGGTGGACGATGGGCCTTGGTGAGCACATGCGTCCAGACGGGAAGGTCCCACACTTCGGCAAGGCCATGGCATATCCAGGTGCATTGATTGTACCCCCGTTGCCGCTGCCTTCGGGTGGATAGAGGAAGGGGGATCAGGGCCTCTACCTCTGGTCGTTCATGCATTTGCGCGTACAATCGCCCGAGGTAGTGGCCCAATTCGGGCCGCTCGCCAAATTTGAGTTGATGCATGCATCCTTGTACAGCATCAAAGTCCAGCCATGCCTGGGCACTGTCGCAACTTGGAAGGGAAGTGTTTTTTCGAATTTGGGCCTCCCACAAACGATCCAGACAGGTGGAACAAAGCCATTCTTCGAAGTATTCCAGCTCGGAAGGGCATGAAATGCAGGTTCTTGGCCACATTTTATCTAAAAAAGAGCGGTAGAAAAAGTACATTTGTAGCCAAATATCCCATCATTATGAGCCAAGACTCGTCTGCTAAACGTCAACGGAACATTATTTTCCTCCTTATCGCCCTGGTGGCGGCCCTCGCGTTTTTCGCGTTGAACCAAACCAACCAAGTCAATGATCTGGAAGAGGAGAAAGCAGCCTTGATTACTCAACTAGAAGATTACAAGCGCGATTTGGCGGCCCAAACCTCGGCCAACGATAGCTTGAACGCCTACATTGCTCAAGAGACCGCGCGGTTGAATGCCATGATCGAAAAGGTCGAACGCATCAACGCCGCCTCCGCATCACAATTGAAGAGCATGCGCGGAGAGGTGTTCTCCTTGCGCAAGAAGATTGCCCGCTTGACCGAGCAGGTTGATTCTGTGAATGAAGCCTATGCTGCCTTGGTCGTAGTGAAGGACTCGTTGACCACGGATCTGACCGAGGAAGTCGAGAAGAACGAGGTATTGACCACCACGAATACCCAATTGTCGGGCGAAGTGGAAAAAGCTTCCAAGCTCCAGCTCAGCAGCATCGAAGCAAGTGCCTACCGCGTTAGCGGCAAAGGCGTGGAGAAAGCCACAACCTCTGCCAGCAAATCCAACCGCATGAAGGCATGCATGACGATTGCCAAAAACTTGGTGGCGAAGAAGGGCGAATACACGCTCTACCTCCGCATCAACACGCCGGACGGTCGCGTACTTGCCGCAGACGGCAAGGACCGCACGATGGTGGTGGGCAGCGAGACGATTTTGTACAGCGCCTCGCAAGTGGTTCAATTCAACGGCGAACCCACTGGTTGCTGCATTGTCTTCAATGTGCGTACGGACCTAGCCCCAGGCACCTACACCTTGGATGTCTACTCGGCTACGGAAAAAATTGGCGAGGCCCGTTTGGCCCTCAACTAAGCCGAAAACATGCGCATACTCAGCCTGAATGGAAATGGCATTCGGGCCAGTATAAAGAAAGGATTGGTCCGCTGGTGGGAAACCACCCAAGCGGACCTTCTTCTTTTTCAGGAGGTCCGATTTGAGGATGCGGACTTCTTGGCCCAGACATTTCCTGGTTGTTGGACCTCCTTGCATTCGGCGGCCAAAAAGGGCTACTCGGGGGTGGCCGTGATTTCCAAACGTCCGCCTCTCGCGGTTTCGCATGGCATGGGTCATCCCGAATACGATTCCGAGGGCCGCGTCATGCGGATTGACTTTCCGGACGTCACGCTTTTGAACGTGTATTTCCCCTCGGGCGCCTCGAAGCCCGAACGGCAGGCGTTTAAGTTGCAGTTCTTGGCGGATTTTCGGGCCTACGTCGCGCGTGTCGAAGCGGAAGTGCCTCAGGTCATTATTGGGGCAGATTGGAATATGTGCCACCGCGCCATCGACATTCACAACCCGATTCGCTTGGATGGGGTTCCGGGATTTACCCATGAGGAACGGTCCTGGCTGGATGCCCTGGAGGACGCGGGATGGCGGGATGCCTTCCGCCTTTTCCATCCCGAAGGGGAGCAGTATACATGGTGGAGCCTACAGTCGCGTTCCCGAGAGCGGAATGTAGGATGGCGCATTGATGGATTTTGGCTCAGTCCCGCCGCGGTGGCAGGGGCCCAGCGCTGTGTGCATTTGACCCAAGCCCTCCTTTCCGATCACTGCCCCGTGCTTTTGGAATGGGATTTGCCGACTACCTTTGAATAAACCTCACCCCTTCGCTATGCGTTCTGTATCCCGCCTTCTCCTTCTTGCCGCGCTGCCCGCTACCATGGCCGTTTCTTGTGTTTCGCCCAAGGTGCATGCCGAATTGCAAACGAACTACGACCAAGTCGTGGCAGAAAATGAAGCGATGAAAGTGCGGACCGACAAGGCATCAACGGCCTTGGTTGAATGCGAAGCCAAACGCCTTCGCATCGAAGAGGCCTTTTCCTCCTTGCTCCGCGACACTACTTCTCAGGGATCTCAATACCGCACGTTGCTGCGAGCCTACACCGATTTGGAGGCAAACTACGACTACGCTTTAAAGAACAACAATTCGCTCGCGGCGGCCAACTTGCGTGAAAACAAGGCCATGCTCGAGCAGATGGAAAAAATTGCCCGCCGATTGGCCAGCAAAGAGGACTCCCTCAAGCGCGAACAAGACCGCTTGATCGCCGTGGAAGCGGCCCTCAAACAGCGTGAAGCCCGGGTGAATGAACTCGAAAGCCTTTTGGCCCGGAAGGATTCTACGGCGGCCTACTTCCGCCAACGCATTGCCGACGCCCTCCTAGGATTTGAAAACCGTGGTCTCACCGTCTCGATGCGCAATGGCCAGGTTTATGTGAGCCTCGATAACCGCCTCATGTTTGCCTCGGGCTCTTGGGACGTTCAGGCCGATGGGGCCACCGCATTGGGCCAACTGGCCAAGGTGCTTGCCGAGAACAAAGATCTCCGCATTGCGGTGGAGGGCCACACGGACGATGACGCCTACTTCGGCAAGACGAGTGTCAAGGACAATTGGGATTTGAGTGTCATGCGCGCCACCTCGGTCGTGAAAATCTTGGTCAACAAGGGCATTGAGCCCCAACGGGTCCAAGCGGCCGGACGGGGTGAATTTATGCCTGTGGCTGCCAACGACAGCCCCGAGAACAAAGCCCGCAACCGCCGTACCGAGATCATCATTACGCCGAATCTCGACGAGCTGGTCAATTTGGTCGGGAACTAATCGCCGTTCTAGCCGCATAGCGCGGGAAGCCCCGTGAGGGCGAGCACAGATAGTAACGTTTGGAGAAAAGGGCCTTGCGCCCTGGAGCCGTCTTAGCCGAACAAGGCCGTGACGAGGTCTTCCATGCGACGAACCGGGACGACTTGAACGCCCTGCATGGTTCCGGCCTTCACGCCATTTTGCCGCGCACAGAATACATGGTCAAATCCGAGTTTCCCCGCCTCATTGATGCGTTGCTCAATGCGGTGAACGGGCCGAATTTCTCCGCCCAAACCCACCTCCGCTGCAAAGGCCATTCCGGAGGGAATGGGGATGTCTGCGTTGCTCGAGAGAATGGCTGCACAAACAGCGAGGTCCAAGGCGGGGTCCTCCACGCGTAGCCCTCCGGTGACATTGAGGAAGACATCTTTGGCCCCCAATCGGAAGCCGCAGCGCTTTTCGAGGACCGCCAAAAGCATATTGAGACGGCGGGTATCAAAACCCGTACAGGCCCGTTGTGGCGTGCCGTAGACGGCCGAACTGACGAGGGCTTGGACCTCCACCAGCAAGGGTTGCATGCCTTCGGAGGGGATGCCCACGGCGGATCCACTGAGGCCCTCTTCGCGCTGGCCCAGAAGCAATCCACTGGGATTGGCGACGCCCTGGAGTCCATGGCCATGCATTTGATAAATGCCCAATTCTTGGGTGCTCCCAAATCGGTTTTTGAGGGCGCGAAGCATGCGGAAGAGGTGGTGGCGGTCGCCTTCAAATTGCAGCACAACGTCGACCATGTGCTCCAAGACCTTGGGTCCCGCTAAGTGGCCGTCTTTGGTGATGTGCCCGACCAAAATGACCGGAACGTGGCGGGCTTTGGCGTAGCGCAGGAATTCGGCCGTGGCTTCGCGAATCTGGGAGACTGAACCTGCGGCCGAATCCAATTGCGGGTTGTGGGCCGTTTGGATGGAGTCCACAATCAATACCGAGGGCTTGAGCTGCTCGGCGGACTGTAAAATTTTGGCGGTAGAGGTTTCGGCGAGCACGTGGCACCCTTTTCCCTGCAGGCCCACGCGCTCTGCGCGCATCCGGATTTGCTGGGCACTTTCCTCACCGCTCACATACAAGACTTTTTCGCCGAGTCCGAGGGCAATTTGGAGGAGGAGGGTGGACTTGCCAATGCCGGGTTCGCCCCCGAGTAAAACGATACTACCTGGAACGAGCCCGCCTCCCAAAACGCGGTCCAACTCGGCATCGCCCGTGGCGTGACGCTGTTCAGCGTGGCGGTCCACCTCGGAAAGAGGCATCGCTTTAGCGCGCTCTAGGCCCGCCTGGGGGTCCGCCCAGGAGGTGGGGGCGCTTTCGCGCTCGAGGACCTCTTCGACTAATGTGTTCCACGCATGGCAGGATTTGCACTGGCCCATCCACTGAGGATGCTGTGCTCCGCAGGACTGGCAGAACCAGGCTTTTTTTGTCTTGGCCATGTTAGGAAGTTCGGCCTTTTTTCGCAGATAATCCAATCAGCCCTATGACGCCCGAGCTCATGAGCATGAAGGCTTGGGCCGCATGGACAATGGTGGCAAAGGCGAGGCCTTGGGCATAGGGCAGACCTAGCACCACGAGGGCCATGGCCACCAAATAGTGGTAGGCCCCGACGCCGCCGGGAACAGGAATTAAGATGCCCAAGCTCGCAGCCATCATAACAAAGAGGCCTTGGGCTGGGGAGAAATGAAAGGTGAAGGGCATGGCAAAAAAGCAGACATACACCATGAAGTAGTAGCAGCCCCAGATAAAGAACGTGTGCGCCCAAAAGGCCCATTTATTTTCAAGCTGCCCCACGGCCTTGATGCCCTCCAACATGCCTCGGAGAAACTCGCGGAGTTTGGCATAGAAAGGGCTGGCTTGAATGCGCTTTCGGAAGAGGAAGGCCCCGAGGGCGGATGCAAGGAGGAGGTAGCCGATAATCGGACCCCAGGGGAATCCCGCTTCTTTGGGGCTGCCATCGGCATTCTGTTGCGTGATGTCGATCAGGGCACTCAGCTCTTCCGAGGCACCCAAGAAGGCCAAGCCCAAGAGCCCCGCCATCATCACCAAATCGATGGTTCGTTCAATCACGATGGTTCCGATAAGGACATTCACGGGAATCTTTTCGGCGCGATGGAGCGCCGTGGCGCGGGCGACCTCCCCGGGGAATGGCCATGTTTACGAGGTATCCGATGCCCGTGGCATGGACGGCACGCCACATGCTCGTGGAATAACCCAAGTGTTTCAGCACATAGGTCCAACGCTGTCCTCGACTGAGTATGGCGATATAGCCTAGGGCCACACTCAGACCAATCCAACCCCAATGGGCTTCTTGGGCCGACGTCCAGACCGTTTGAAGATCCACGCCATCAAACGCGAAGTAGAGCAAGCCCACGGCGAAAAGGGCAAACCCCGTCGTTCGAAGCCATCCGGGGAGAGCAATTTTTGCCATAGAGAGGTTAGTTGAGTCGGTTGGTTGATTCGTCGGGGAAAAGTACGACGGGCTGGTAGGACTTTGCCTCCTCCACGGTCATCGCCGCGTAGGAAATGATGATAATGAGGTCATCTTTTTGCACTTTCCGCGCCGCGGGACCGTTCAACGTGATTTCTCCACTGTCGGGTGCCCCATAGATGACATAGGTATCCAAGCGTTCGCCATTATTGATGTTAACGATGCTCACCTTCTGTCCTTCGACCAAATGGGCCGCTGTGGCGAGGTTGCGATCGATGGTGATCGAGCCAATGTAATTCAGATCTGCGCCGGTGACCCGAACGCGGTGGATTTTGCTATAGAGTACTTCAATCGTCATGGCGGCGCAAAAGTAGGGGATGTGCCCCAGGTTTCCCAGTTCCGTTTAACCCGAGAATGTGGGAGAAGTTCAGGCGGAATAGCCGAGATCCGAGGGGTCAGACTTCCGTGTCGGGCACATACCCTTCCGAGACAATTGGGTGGGTATCAATCAGGCG
>Ga0208557_1000359_pt1 | contig 10465 bp, 8 predicted proteins | sample Colrivmeta1548A3_FD_187645 | JGI IMG/M metagenome (GOLD analysis project Ga0208557, IMG submission 187645) | Estuarine microbial communities from the Columbia River estuary - metaG 1548A-3 (SPAdes) (version 2) | ecosystem: Environmental > Aquatic > Marine > Intertidal zone > Estuary | place: USA...
AGGAGTTGTTGGTGGCCGTGTTGCAAGGCCCAAGCAACGAGTTCTTCGGGCTTGAGAATACCGTAGCCCAAACTGAAACAAGAGTGTACACGCATGTAATTGAAATATAAAGTGCTACAGATGAATTAGGTGCTGCGGTTGGCCAGTAAAATGGGTGGCTCGCCGTTGAACGGATTGTAATGGCCAATGCTGCGCGCCTCTAGGCCAATGGCACGCAAGACAGCGCGGTCGCCGTAGCGTTCGCGGATGTTGTCTAGGGCTTTGTAGAGCGCTGGATAGGAAAGATCTTGGTGGTCGAAGAGCCGCAGTTGGTGCGCGCCGCCCACTAGAGAACTGAAGCGCAAGCCAATCAGACGCACCAACACGCGCGGTATAGGCAATTTGTTGTTGGAGGGTTTGGGTCTGGAAATCGGCGTAGCGGATCTTGACGGTAACGGTACCGGTGAGTTTGCCGGCGCGGCGCAATTGAAAGGTGAGGTTTTCGGCCATGGCAGCTAAGATGCCGCTGAGCTTAGCGACGTCTATGGTGTCTTGGTGAAAGGTGCGCTCGTTGGAAATAGATTTGCGCTCGTTGTAGGGTTCTACAGCGCTTTTGTCGATGCCTTGGGCTTTGGTCCAGATGCTGCGCCCGTTTTCGCCGAGCGCTTGTTCGACGAGTTCTAAGGGCAGTGTTTGGAGGGTGCCGATTCTTTTGACGCCTAAACTACAGAGTGTCTGGAAGGTTTTGGGGCCTACCATCGGGATTTTTTGAACGGATAGCGGTGCCAAAAAGTCTTTTTCTAAGCCGTAGCTGATGTGGAGCTGATTGTTGGGTTTGGCCTCGCCGGTGGCTACTTTAGAAACCGTTTTGTTTTCGGACAAACCAAAGGAGATGGGTAAGCCGGTTTCTTTGATGATGCGCGAGCGCAACTCAGAGGCGTAGGTCCAGATGCCAAAAAAGCGGTCCATGCCGGTGAAGTCGATGTAGAATTCGTCGATGGAGGTTTTTTCATAGACCGGAGACACTTCTTTGACGATTTCGGTCACCATGCGAGAAAACTTGGTGTAGGTTTGGGTGTTGCCTTTGATGCAGATGGCTTCTGGGCAACGCTCTTTGGCCATTTTCATGGACATGCCAGAGCGCACGCCAAAGCGCCGGGCTTCATAGCTGCAAGAGGCCACTACGCCCCTCTCGCTGGTGCCGCCAATGAGAATGGGTTTTTGATTTAAGCGGCTGTCTAGAAGGCGCTCACAGGAAACAAAAAAGGTGTCGAGGTCCATATGAACAATCGAACGACGCGTAGCCATAGGTACTGTCAGTTAAAGGGTGAAACAATAAAAGTTCGATTGGTTGGTGCTACAAAATTAACAATATTGATTAATATTCAATCAACAAAATGATTAATTTATAATCAAAAGTTATCAACAAATAAAAAAGAAAGAAAAACATACTGACAATGTGTCATTTTAGTAACTTGGAACACAATTTGCTACCAAGCACCCGAACACTTAATTCCGTAAAAAATGAAACCACTTTATGTCGTATTGGCCGCTATCGGCGCTCTGCTCCTCTTTGTCTTCTTAGGCTACTACAATCTTTACAACAAAGCCGTAGGCCTTCAAGAAGGACTCGATGAAAAATTCGCCAACGTACAATCTGCCTACCAACGCCGTGCCGACCTCATTCCAAATCTATTGGAAACCGTCAAAGGCGCCGCTCAAAACGAAAAAGACATCCTTACCCAAGTGACGCAAGCGCGCGCAGGTATTGTTGGTGCCAAAACACCTCAAGACCTCGAACTCATGGGCCGCAAAATCAATACCGCTATCAATTTGGCCTACGAAGCGTATCCACAAATTCGCTCTACCGAAAACTTTAGTCAGTTTCAAGGGCAGTTAGAAGGCACCGAAAACCGCATCAAAACAGAAAGAGACCGCTACAATGAATCCGTAAAGGAATACAACACCCATATCCGCGGTTTCTTTGCGCGCTTTTTCTTGAACAGCGAAGAATTCCCGAGAAAAGAAGGATTTGTAGCCGCTGCTGGTTCAGAGAATGCACCAAAGGTGAAGTTTTAATGCTCAGCAACCTCGAACAACAAAAGGTCCAGGACTGCATCGCAGCAGCTGAAGCAGCCACCAGTGGCGAATTGCGCGTGCACTTAGAAGCCAAGTGTAAAACCGATGCCGTGGCACGCGCCATCGATATTTTTGACCAACTCGACATGCAAGCCACAGCCGCGCGCAATGGCGTTCTGATCTACGTTGCTTACGCCGATCGCAAGCTAGCTATCATCGGCGACGAAGGCATCAACGCATGCGTCAACCACAACTTCTGGGACAGCACCCGCGACCTCATGCTCGCTAATTTCAAAGAAGGCCGCTTGGCCGAAGGGCTTTGCGCTGGCATTACCGAAGCTGGCCTCCAACTCGCTCAATTTTTTCCGCCACAAGCAAACGATCAAAACGAGTTGCCCAACCAAATTAGCTTCGGATGAAAAAAGGCTACCTATTTTTAGTTGCATTCACCTGCTGGGCACTGCAGCTTTTTGCACAATATCCCAACCCTTCCTCTCCTCCACGCTTTTTAAATAACTTTTCTAAAGTCGGTATTTTAAGCGCAGCAGACGAAGCTCAAATTGAGCAACGGCTAGATGCATTTGAGCAAGAAACGAGCAATGAAATCACTATTGTCATAGTAGACGACATCAACGAAGACGAACCTTGGCATTACGCCACCGAACTCGGCGAACAATGGGGTGTTGGCAAAGCAGACAAAGACAACGGCTTGGTGTTTTTGATCAAGCCCACGCAAGAAAACGGTGGAAGACAGGTCTATTTGGCGGCTGGCCGTGGCTTAGAAGGTGCCATTACCGACCTCAGTTGCCACGACATCGTGCAATACGAAATACTCCCTGAATTTAAAAAAGACCAATACGCCCAAGGCATTAACAACGCACTCGACGTCTTATTCAAGCTTGCCAAAGGCGAAATCAATGAAAAAAGCTACCGCAAAAACCTCCGCAAGGACAACCGGGCGGGCGGTATAATTTCTTTGTTATTTATCCTCGTGATCCTCTTCTTATTGATCAAGCGCGGTGGCGGCGGTGGCACAACCTTTGGCGGCCGACGCGGCGGACCAGGCTTCTTTTACTTTGGAGGTTTTGGCGGTGGCTTCGGTGGCTCATCAGGTGGCAGCGGAGGCGGTGGCTTTGGTGGCTTTGGCGGCGGAAGCTTTGGCGGAGGCGGCTCTGGCGGCAGTTGGTAACAATAATTTAAATGCATAAAAAAGAACCAGCGATTTAAAATAAAGTGTCATGAAAAAATTACTCATCATCCTATTACTTGGTTATCAAACACTGGCGCAAGCCCAACAAATTCAAACGGTAGCTTTTTACAACGTCGAAAACCTCTTTGATACCATCGATGGACCAAACGACGACGCAGCGTTTTTGCCTGCGGCAGAAAGCCAATGGAATACAGAGAAGTACAATGCCAAATTAGCGCACATCAGACAAGTGATGGCGGCGCTCAACATGCCGATGGTAATGGGCGTTTGTGAAATCGAAAACAAAAGTGTCTTGACCGACCTCATAGGCAACGACAAGCGCTACGGAATTGTCCATTACGACAGCCCAGACGCGCGCGGCATAGACGTCGGTATGCTTTACCGAAAAGATGTCTTACAGCTCAAAAAATCGGGCTACATCCGTTTTACTTTACCAGGCGATACCATTCCTTCCTCTCGCGACATCATCTGGGCTAAATACCAATACAAAAAAGAAAACCTATACGTAATGGTTAACCATTGGCCAAGCCGCCGTGGTGGTACTGACGAAAGCGCGCCGCGCCGACTCATGGCTGCACAAATGGCAGGGCAGTTCATAGACTCCATTCAAAAAAATGACCCGAAAGCAAAAATCATCTTAATGGGAGATTTAAATGATCATCCTAAAGATGCTGGACCACAACTTATTGCATCAAAATTAACACCGCAAATCACAAAGGCAAGTGGTAGTTTTGGCGGGTCCTATAATTATAAAAACGAGTGGGATGTACTCGACCACATCTTTGCTTCTGCTAATGCTTTCACTGGTAAAATTCAGGTTCAAACCGAAAGTGGAAAAATTCATGACTTCCCTTATTTACTTACGCAATACAAGGGGCAAACGGTTCCGAACCGAACGTATGCCGGTCCTAAATATTTAGGCGGTTATTCCGATCACCTTCCCGTTTCAATTCAGGTTATTTTACACCCTTAGTTGTCTCTGGTAGGTAATTTTTGCTTGTAAAGGAATTTCTTTTGAGTCGATTCAAAAGGTCTATAGATAAAATAGACTTGGTTGTCATGTATCCTCACTTTTTCAACGTAGCGAAAAGCGAGCTTCACTTTCTGAACCACCGCACCGGTTTTCAAATCTATAAGCCCGACATAAACATGACCTTCTTGCTCGTAAACCGTATAAATTTTGCCTGTTTTGCGGTCTTGCTGTAGGTTCTTCTGAAAACCGCTTTGCTTGGCGTGGTAATGATGGAAAATCGGAATAGACTTCAAAAGGCGTCCATTTGTGGTGTACACGCGCAGCATATCTTTTGGATAATCAAAAATATAAAGGGTGTCGTTGGACAAAAAAAGCGGTGCGTATACAGGCTCATAATACAAAGACTTCGTAAAAACATTAGCCCCCACATAAATTTCTGCATCAATTCCGGTCTGATTTTCTAAGTTTTTGGCCCAAAGTTTCGTTCTGACGTCCACCCATTTGTATTCCGAACGATACAATTCCATCATGAGGTCGTCCTGGATGTGTAAAATGGCTTTATAGGTAGAATCGAGCTGATCTAAGGCGCCGTATTCAAAAGCGGGGTAAATATCGATGTAGCTCGAGTAAAACTGCCGGGTGAGGCTGGTGTCTACTATGGGAGCAATATATTTATAAAAGTAATCCTTTGGGATGCTCCCCAATTGAAGCGTCGAGTCCATTCTTTGCAAGCCGTACATGTTCGTTTCGGTTTGCACATGTACGTTCCCTCTAAAATCGCGCTTGAGCGCTTCGGCTCTTTCTGGAATCTGTTGTAAAAACAGCATGGTGTCTTTAAGGATGCATTGTAATTGCGCGTCTTTCATCAGATTTTTCTCGTAGGTCAGTAAGAAAAGTTCACCATTAGCGCCTAATTCAAAATCTGAAACGCTGTATGTTTTGGAAGCATAAACGGTGTCGGGTTTATTGGATTTAACAACGATATCACGCACTTCTTGAATGCGCTGCGCTTTTAGATATAAAGTGAGTTTGGTGCTGTCTTCTTTGAGCTCAAAGGCGTACAATTTGGAAGCAGCCTGATAAATGGGGTGTGAATAATCGAGCTGAAATTCAAAAGGGCCTTTTGCGGTATTTAATCCTGGTTTTGCTGCCGTTAACGCAAAATAAATCTCACCATTTTGCAGCGAAAATCCGGACATTGTGTCTTTTACTGATCCAAACTCAGCACTTAAAAATCCAATTTTGCATTGAACGTTGGGGATGGGTTCGTTGGTTTTGGAGTCTTTAAATGAAACCACCAACACCTGCGACTGAATTGTCGAGGCTAAACTCAGCAAAAGAAAGATCAAAAGGAAGCGCATGAACTAAAGATGCATGCCTTTAGCAAATTTCACAATTTAACACACTTTCTGAATCCAGTGCTGGGTGTCTGGCTGGGCTCCCGACTTAATGTTATCGAGGAAATCCTTGATTTTAAGAGAGATTTCGCGGGTTTCGAGTGCTGGTAAAGTGAGTTTTTCATCGCGATAGCCAATGATGGCAATTGGCGCAATGGTGGCGGCTGTTCCTGCTCCAAAAACATCTTGTAGAGTGCCATTTTTGGCAGCTTCGATAATTTCTGCAACGGTTACTGGGCGCTCTTCGATAGGAATCCCTAATGAGGCAGCGACTTCCAAAACGGTTCTTTTGGTGGTTCCGCGCAAAATGGTATCGGCGTCTTCGGATGGTGTAATGAGGGTGTTATTGATCACGAACATGATGTTCATGGTGCCAGACTCTTCGATGAAAGTGTGGGTTTTGGCGTCGGTCCAGACCAATTGGTGGAAGCCTTCTTGCTGGGCTTGTTTGGCCGGATACAAAGAAGCACCGTAGTTGCCTGCAGCTTTGGCGCGGCCAACACCACCTACTGCAGCGCGTGTGTAGTGTTCTTCGATTTTAACGCGAACGGGCTCGGCGTAATAAGCGCCAACAGGTGATGTGATGATGACAAATTTATAGGTGTCTGAAGGTTTAATACCGACGAATTCATCGGTGGCAAACATAAACGGACGAATGTATAATGCGTAGCCTGGTTTGTTGGTGACCCAACCGGCGTCTTGTGCAACGAGTTGTTTGACTGCAGCTAAGAAAAGTTCTTCTGGTATTTCGGGCATGCACATGCGTGCTGCAGATTCTGAAAAACGGCGCGCATTGAGCTCTGGGCGAAACAACACAACTTCGTTGTGATCATTGCGGTAAGCTTTCATGCCTTCGAATATGGACTGACCGTAGTGAATGGCAGACATGGCTGGATGCATGGCGATGGGGCCAAAAGGAAGGATTTCTCCTTGTTGCCAAGCGCCATCGGCATATTCCATCACGAACATGTGGTCAGAAAAGATTTTACCAAATGGGAGGTTATCCCAGTTTATGGCTGACAAATGGCTATCGGTGTTGGGTGTGATAGGAAATTGTAAGGAAACTCCAGACATAAGCATGTTAATTGATGCGCGAATATACAGCTAAATCATGGAGCACACAACTTATTGACCTTATTAAAAGCATTCCTTAACTTTGTATGATGCACGCCTTCACACAAGCCCTTGACTTACTCCAAAAACATTGGGGCTTTGCTGCATTCAGACCAAGTCAGGAGCCTATTGTAAAAGCAGCTCTCGAAGGCCAAGACACTTTGGCTTTGTTGCCAACTGGCGGTGGCAAATCTATTTGTTTTCAAGTGCCTGGTGTTCAGCGAGAAGGTCTTTGCTTGGTCATCTCTCCACTCATTGCTCTTATGCAAGATCAGGTAGATAACCTACAAAAAAGAGGGCTGCGCGCCAAAGCGCTAACGAGTGGTCTGCCCTACCGAGAAATCGATCAAATTTTAGATAACGCCCGCTTTGGCGGCCTCGATTTTTTATATACTTCGCCCGAAAGAATTCAGTCAGCGTTGTTCATTGAGCGTTTCAAACGCATGAAAATTTCGCTTTTGGTAGTAGATGAAGCGCATTGTATTTCGGAATGGGGCCACGACTTCCGACCTTCTTTCAGACAAATTGCCAAACTTCGCCAACTACAACCAGAAGTGCCCATCTTAGCGCTTACGGCAACGGCAACCAAAGCGGTGCAGCAAGATATCCTTGTGCAGCTCGAAATGCCCAAGGCGCACATTATCGAATCGACATTTGCCCGAGACAACCTCTCTTATTTAGTGAGGCCTGCCACCAACAAAATGCAAGAAATTTTAGCTATTTGCAAGCGCGAAAATGGCACCGGAATTGTGTATTGCCAGACCAGAAGATCGGTGAAAGAAGTGGCAAGGGTGCTTTTAGCCAATGGCCTGCGCTGCGGCATTTACCACGGTGGCCTAAGTGCCGACCAAAGAAGCCAAATGCTCCAAGATTGGCTCAGCGACAAAAACCAAATCATGGTAGCCACCAACGCCTTCGGCATGGGCATTGACAAACCAAACGTTCGCTTTGTACTGCATTACGAAATACCCAATTCACCAGAAGCGTATTTCCAGGAAGCAGGTCGCGGCGGCAGAGACGGCTTGCCCGCTTACGCTTTGTTGCTCCACGAACCCCAAGACTTCCCGCAAATGCAGCGCCAACTCGACAGAAGTTTCCCGAGTGCCGAGCGGGTCATCTTCGTATACCGCGCCATTTGCAACTACCTCAAAATCGCCATTGGCGCCGGCAAAGACGAAACCTATCCCTTCGACCTCAAAACCTTCTGCAAAACTTTCGATTTACCCGACGACGAAGTCTATTATTCCTTGAAAATTTTAGAACAAAACGGCAACTTCAGTTTGTCTGAAGGCTTCTACCAACCTACGCGCTTGCAGTTTATTGTCAACAACGAGGTGCTGTACAACTTCCAAATCCAACACGAAGCCTACTACCAACTTTGCGCCACCCTTGTGCGCAGTTATCCTGGCATTTTTGACCAAATGACCATTCTGCACGAAGACAAAATCTTGCAAAGACTAAAAACGAGCGCCAAACGTTTTGAAGAACAACTAGACTTCATGCAAAAAAACGGCATCATCGAACTCACCAAGAAAAGCAATCTTCCATTGCTACATTTCAGCATCGAAAGATTGCCGGAGTCTTACCTGAACCTCAAGCCCAGCATTTACCTCGAGCGCAAAAAGGCCGCCCAAGACAAACTCAGCGCCATGCAGCAGTATTGCCAGACGCCTATTTGCCGTGCCCAGCAACTCATCACCTACTTTGGTCAGCAAATTGCGCCTTGTGGCACCTGCGATGTTTGTTTGCCCCGCACCCTGACTGAAGAGGCCTTATTTGCCTTTTTACAAGAAGCCAAAAGCATAGATCAACTCGAGGCGCAATTTCTGTGTTCAAAAGCCGAACTCGAGCCAGTTATTCGACCTCATTTACTCACCGAAAAAATCAAATTCAAAGCGGGAAAATTCTACCTCTAAATCTCGCTAATGAACAACACTTCGCAAGAAGAAATGCCCAAACATCAATGGCATTTCATGCTCGTATTATTGCCATTTATTCTTGGTCTCTACCTGGCCGATTACCGTAATTTAACGGAGGCCTCTCTCTTTTTTTTGAATATTCTGAGTGCGCTTGGCGTTGGCTTGCTCTTGCTTTCTCGAACCAGACAAATCGGAATCTTGCTGCTCTTTTTTGCGCTCGGCTTTTGGCTCATGTACACTGCACAAAGCCAATTCAGACAATTCAAACGCCTTCGACTGAATAAAGAATATACCGGAATCTTCAAAATCCAATCTTCAGAACAAAAAAAGGGTACCCAAAAGTTAATTGGCGACTTCTACTTTATCCAAAACAATAGGAGAACTCAAGTTCGCTTGCTGCTCTATTCAAAAGATAGCTTACCAATTGATCTAAGCCAAATCTATGCATTGCGATGTAAGCCTGAACGCATCCAAAATGAGGCCTACCCTGGTGCCTTCGATCAAGAGCGTTATTACCAACTGCAACAAATCAGTCATCGCGTGTTTATCGATGGCTCAGCCCTCAAAATTCTGGGTCCTGCAAAAGATGCTGGCTGGGGTTTTGAGTCCAGTTTGTTTCACATCAAAACAAAGTTATCCGCGCTTTTTTCGGAGGCCCTGAGCACAAAAGCAGCCGCAATTGCCCGAGCGCTCATTATTGGAGAAAGAGATGGCATCGACCAAGAACTTAGGTCTTATTTTTTAGCCACAGGTGCCATGCATATTTTAGCGGTTTCGGGCATGCACATTGGTTTGCTCATCTTGGCGCTGCTAAAAGTTTTGGCTTTATTTTCCAGGTGGGTGAGTCGCAAGCAAGCCTTGTTGTTGGTGGTGCTCATCGTTTGGTATTACGCCATTTTAACAGGGTTGTCGGCCTCCGTGCTGAGGAGCGTTTTTATGTTTAGTGTGCTCTTGCTGAGCCAGCTTTCGGGCAAACAAATCAGCAACCTGAACGCCCTTTTCTTTTCCGCTTTTTGTTTGCTGCTCTACGATCCGCTCTACCTCTTTGACCTCGGTTTTCATTTGTCGTATTTAGCCATGCTTGGTATTTACCTGTATTACGAACTCATCAAAAACTGGATGCTATTCAAATGGCGCTTTGCACAACAACTTTGGGACGGCACCGCCCTCGGACTTGCCGCCACACTCACCACCCTCCCCCTGAGTTTGTATCATTTTCATTTGTATCCGAATTATGCGCAATTAGCTAATCTTTGCCTCATGAGCCTCTCGAGCTTTATTTTGATCTTGGGCATGTTTTTCCCTGTGCTGCAAACGCTGCCTTTTGTAGATCACTTGAGTGCTTTTGTTTTGGAAACTTGCATTCAATGGATGCTGAACATCATGCGCTTTTTTAGCGAGGCGCCAGGTGCAATAGCCAAAGGCTTTGACTTGCCATTTTGGTGGGTATTGCTTTTTTGGCTGCTGACCTTTTGCTGGTTTTACGGTTGGCTTGATTTGTCGAAAAATAGCCTCAAAATGCTATTTTTGAGCACATTGGTTTTGATGAGCTATCAAAAACAGCAAATCATTTATCGCAAAGAAATCTGTTATTATTCCCATGACGGTGTGCTTGTTGTTTTTGAGGGAAATAAAGCAAAGGCTTTTGGCTCCAAACCAGCGCAAAAATGTGCCTTTCTTTTCAGCGCCATTGAAAACATGAAAAATTGTCAGATTGACTACCATCAGCTTAAAAAAGGTACAACAGAGGTGAAATTTCCCAACATGCGCTTGCAATTAAAGAATAGCCAAACTT